>ERZ824600.4516-NODE-4516-length-12158-cov-2.895976_pt1 | contig 12158 bp, 13 predicted proteins | sample MGYA00519933_ERZ824600 | MGnify/ENA primary metagenome ERZ824600 (study PRJEB31778, sample SAMEA3449178) | human gut metagenome | biome: human gut; feature: human-associated habitat; material: faeces | place: United Kingdom | collected 2010/2012 ... | reverse complement strand
AAAGAAAAGAAAACAACAGTAACAATAACAATAACAGCACAAGACAACACAACCAAAGTATACACACTAGTAATAGAAAGAAAATCAACAGACACAAGCTGTACAATACAAATAAATAATCAACCAGCAGACGAAATAGATACAGCAACAAACACTTATGTAAAATATATTGAAAGAACAGATACAGAAGCACAAATGCTCCTCCTCCGTACACTCCTGTGATATACGGGAATCTCCATACATTTCCCAGACCAATTGCACAGCCTGCGGACATTAATATAAATCCCAGTCTTGATGAAAATTTTTCTCTAGTCTCCACTTATTTAATCTCTTTCTATTTTATTTTTTTAGTTTTGGATGGCTGACTAACGATGCAAGATATCCAAATACAATCGCTGCACAGATACCCGCTGAGCTGGCGGTCAGTCCGCCCTTAAAGATGCCAAGCAGTCCTTCCTCATCGACTGCTTTTTTGACACCTTTCCAGAGCGTATTGCCAAAACCAAGAAGCGGCACACTTGCCCCTGCTCCTGCCCACTCTTTAAATGGCTCATAGATGCCGAATGCACCTAAAACTACTCCTGTAACCACAAGAATAACCATGATTCGACCTGGCATCAGCTTTGTCTTGTCCATCAGAAGCTGTGAAAGCGCACAGATCATGCCACCGACTGCAAATGCAATTAGATATTCCTGCATGATTTGCCTCCTTCTGCTAATGACATAGCCTTTTGTTTCTTCTCAAAACGTTCATCGAATGAGTCAAGCGCTTCGATGACTACTGCATGTGCAATGCCTGGAATGCTTGCACCTTCATTAAATGAGATCTTTGACAAAAGCGCGCCTGTCGGAACAAAAAGCACACGTTTCCAGATCTTTTTTTGAATCTGAGGCAAGATATACGAAGCCAATATCACAGCACTGCAGCCACATCCGCTTCCACCTGCGTGAACATCCTGCTCTTTTCGTTTAAAGATTTCCAGTCCACAGTCCATATGACGATCAGAAATATCAATCTTTTTTTCGCGAAGCAAATCAATTAATAGTTTACTACCTATCCGGCTAAGATCGCCTGTAATGATCTTGTCGTAATCGCTTGGTTTTGTCTTAAAATCTTCAAAATGCTGCACAATCGTATCACATGCGGCAGGAGCCATCGCCGCACCCATATTCATTGAATCTGTTATTCCATAGTCTACGATTTTTCCTGTCGTTACTCCTGTGATTTTGGCAAGTGGAATGTCGAGTTGGGTTGTAGTGTGTGTCTGAACACTTTCAAGTACAACAGCTCCTGAACCTGTTACAGTCCATTCTGCACTGAGTGGTCTCTGGTTTCCATAATCAGATGGGAAGCGAAACTGCCTCTCGGCAGAGGCATAATGGCTGCTTGTCACACAAAGTACATGATCTGCATATCCTGCATTCACAAACATAGCACCCGTTGAAAGTGTAAGCCCCATTGTAGAACAAGCACCATACATGCCAATTGTCGGGCAGTTTAGTTCACTAATTCCAAAACTGCTTGCGATACACTGGCCAAGCAAATCACCTGCAAATACATAGCGAATCTGCTTCGGCAAAAGATGTGCCTTCTCAATTACTTTCTTTACAGCTCGCTTTTGAAGCTCACTCTCTGCCTGTTCCCAATTATCCTGTCCACACTTTCCGTCAGAATCAATTTCATCAAATAGTGCGCCAAATGGCCCCTCTGCCTCTTTTGGGCCAACAACAGAGGCCGCCTGCAGAATGCGGGGCGGCCTCTCAAAACGTATACTTGCTGTTCCTGTCTGCATAATCGCTCCTTATTATGGATATAGTTTTCATTTCAAAACTAATTTGCCCAAGCGGTAGGTTCTTTATGCATTCCTATAACTTTTCTTTGTGTTATCAAGATCTATCATTATGTTCATGTTAGCGTATTATAACAATTTTTATTATTCAGCATAATTCACATAATTACGCAAACAATTCTTTCACCATTGCGACATCGAAAGTAACATTTTCCACTTTGTTGACCTCGATGCGATACAGTGCATTTGCAGCGATATGCTCTGCTGCCTGCTCTAAATCACGGATACCTGTTGTATGTGCATAAAGATCAACAACTGCTTCAACTGCTTCTGGTGTGACGATGCACTCACCCTCACGAAGACCCATGCGGCGCAGTACCTTAGGCAAGGAGAATTTTGTGAAAATGATCTTCTTCTCTTCCTTTGTGTAGTCTGGGATGTCGATCACGGCAAAACGAGACATAAGTGGAGCACTGATCTGATCCTTATTATTGGCAGTTGCAATAGGGTAAACGCCGCCAGTCGGAACCATACACTCCATATAGTTATCAGTAAATCCAAGATTATCAAGAAGTGTTAAAAGTACATCGGCTGGGTTGCCGCTGCCCTTACTTGATGCTGCTTTGTCAAGCTCGTTGATGATGAATACAAGATTTGATTCACGCGCTGCTGAGAAAGCTTCCATGATAATACCTGGTTTTGCATTTGCGTAGATACGTGAGCTTCCAGTTAACTGCTCTGGATCGTTGATGGAACTCATATCGAGTGTGGTCCACGGCAGCTTCAGGATTCTGGCAACTGCATAGGCAATCTGAGATTTTCCAGTACCAGCCGGTCCGACAAGTAAAAGACCATATGCCGGAAGTGTGTGTGTACGGTTAATCTGAATAATAGTCTCTATAATTCTTTGCTTTACGCGCTCCATGCCGTAAAGTTCTTCGTCAAGCACCTGACGGGCATACTCTGGATCAATTGCCTCAAAATAATTGCTCTTCCACTGGATATTCATCATAATAGAAAGCGCACGCTGCGCATGGCGCTTCTCCTCTGGGGAAACCTCGTGAGAACGCGCTACAGCCAGATTTCGTCTCGCCCACAGACGAATATTGTCTGGAAGTGTCTTTCCTGCACATGTCAAAAAGTCTGTAATGCTCTGAAGGCTAGTGATCTTCATATCATCGCCAAGCTCTTCTTTATCTTCATCTTCAGCCTCTTCTGCCGGTGCATCGCTTGCAAGCAGACGGTCAATCATAAACTGTAAGAAACCATCCTCTGCTGAAAGCTTTGTACCGCCGCCAAATGCGATCTCACGAATCTTATAAACTGCATATCCTTCTGCTGTATTTTCTCCTGACAAACGCACATTGATATGGTTGTCACCAAGCCAGCGCACCAAACTTACAAAGCGTGAATCCACTTTCAGAATATCGGCAGTATAAGACTCTTTTGAATCTTCTTCCTTAAACTCAAATGCAGTTCTCTTTGTCGGATTTGTAAAAAATCCAGCGGAATGATGCGCATGCTCTTTTTCTTTATTATCTAGAACAAAAATTGGATGCTCTGGTGTAGAGATCTCTTCGTTAGAACGAAATGTCGTATATGTACACTCCAGATTAACCTTTTCTTCTGTCTGGTTACTGAAATCAAAAACTCTCATTTTCTTCCTCGCTTATTTGATGTCGTTGTTGATGATTCCAATCTACAGCCATATTTTAACAGCAGGCTACCTATTGGCTTCGTCATGGTTTCAGTATAGCGCATCTGCACGCTTCGGTCAATTACAAAACAAAAGTCAAACTCGTTTTGCACCCATGTGGCACTGCGTCTACAATTTGCATCGTGCCTTTATGAGCACTCACGATTTGCTGTACGATCAAAAGTCCTAATCCATGCCGCAAATCCAGACGCTCGTCTGTGCTTTCCATATAATGTGGCTTTTTTTCTAACTCGCATCGTTTCTCAGGTGAGATCCCGATGCCATCGTCTGTAACAGAGAGGATAAGACAATTCTTCGCATATTTTTTTGTGCACTCCAGCGCAAGATAAATTTTGCAGCCATCTGGATTATGCTTGATACTGTTTTGCACAAGATTACTGATTGCACGCAGAATTAAACGAGCATCCCCTTCCAAAACTGCATTTTCAGCATTCTCTGCAATTTCAATTTCGATCGTATAGGTATCTGAAATGCCAGAATTAAGTAGTTCCGCTGCGTAAGAACGGATAAGCTTTGATAAGCGAATGACTTCCAGATGAAGCGGCTGCATTTCATATTCTAACTGCGATACCAAATTTAAGTCCTGTACAAGCTCTTTGATCTTCACGCTTTGATTTCGCACAATCTCGGCTTGCTCCTTGATTGATGCACTAGCCTTTTTACTCTGTGCAATACGCTCTGCATATCCCATAATCATGGAAAGCGGTGTGCGAATATCATGAGAAACACCGCTAATCCAGTTGGCTCTCGCCTCATTTTGTTTACTTAAAATGTTTGATGCCTTATTTACACTTTCTGCAATTTCAGACAGTTCTCCATCCACATGAAGGGAAATTGCCTTGCCATCCGATAGTTTTTCCACTGCCGCTACAATCGGTTCTGTGTTTCGAATGATCTTGCGCCTTGAGCAATAATACGCAATAAACAAACATACAAGATCCGCTCCCAGCATTCCCATAAGAAAAAGCGGAAGTCTCTGAATTGCCGCGATTGAATAATAATTACTGGTTAACTTCATATAGCTGTTTTTCGGATAGCCTAGTACCAAAAGACCATCGGCTGTATTCCAGACAAAAACAGGATAATCAGCCAAATACCCCTTAGAAAATAATGCAACATCCTGAATCGTATAGCTTTGCGGAATCTCAGCAGGCAAGTCAAATGCCCAAAAACAATTGCCATCCGGCGTCAGATACAGCGCCCAAATATTTTGCTCACGCAATCTTTGTGCTGCCTCCTCTGATAAGGCATCATGAGTTACCGAAGCGGCAGTTCGCTTCAACATTGTTCGAGGAGACGCGGCTCCATAATCTTCTGTCACAGTTTTATGAAATGCGACAACAAAAATTATTACATTGACAAATAATAGAAGTAGAATAAATGCGGCAAACGATGCCAGATATTTTGAAATATATGCGCCAAATGATTTCATGATCTCTGACCTCACTTTCGCATAATCAATTTGTAGCCCAAACCCTTAATTGTGATCAATGACTTGGGATTTGACGGGTCCGTTTCGATCTTTTCTCGTACACGCCGCACATGGGCATTCAAACTATTTTCATAACCAAATGGATTGTCGCCCCATAGTGCTTCGCAAAGCGCATCAACGGTAATAATTTTTCCTTCATTGCGGGCAAGTGTTTTTAACAGCATGTGTTCCTTTGCCGTTAAAAAGAAAATCTCGTTTCCTTTGTAGACTTCTGCTCTATCAAAATCTACCGTGCATCCATCCAGCACAACCAGTGGATTGTCTTCCTTATAAGAGCGACGCAGTACTGCATAAATGCGAAGTATCAATTCCTGCGGCAAAAATGGTTTTACAATATAATCATCTGCTCCAAGCCCCAGCCCGGCAAGTTTGTCCGCTGCCTCATCCTTCGCAGTCAAAAAGATGATCGGCACATCAGTAAATGAGCGAAGCTGCTCCATCAAAGAAAAACCATCTTTATCTGGCAGCATCACATCCAAAATGATCAGATCCGGTTTTCCTTTTTTTGCCTCTGCAACCGCTTCTTTCCCCGTATCAGCCATAAGAATTTTTTGAAAACCAGCATCTTTTAAAATATCGGATAGCATTTTCAGCAAATCCAGCTCGTCATCCACAAGCAGGAGTGTTTTCGTATACAAAAATGAATTGTCCATCGTGTTACCTCCAACTACAACCATGCGTATCGTTATCGCCATCATTACAGCTACATTCATAATCACAATTATAGTTATGACTGCAACCACAACCACAACCACAACCACAACCACAACCACAACCAGCGATAGTATATCACAGAGAATCTCATCTGAGGGGCATATCTCAAAAAAGTAAGGTAAAAGTAAGGACGCGAGAAGATTATTGTCAGGTTCACGTTGTACGATAAAAGCATCGAAAAACCCACACTTATCTATCAGGAGGAGATGTTCTTATGAACTATATTACAGATCGCGCTACCGATCATACTACAGACTGCATTATCACCACCGAACAGTTGACAAAGAAATACAAAAACTTCACTTCTGTCAACAATGTTTCGCTTCACATCCGCAAAGGCAGTATCTATGGTTTTCTCGGTCCAAATGGGGCTGGAAAATCTACCACGATGAAAATGCTTTTGGGTCTGACCAAGCCGACAGCTGGCAGCTTTACCATTGACGGAAAACACTTCCCAGCTGATCGCCTTGCAATCTTAAAGGAGATTGGTTCCTTTATCGAATCGCCTTCGTTTTATTCCAATCTGACAGGACGAGAAAATCTTGATATTATTCGCAGAATTTTAAAACTGCCGAAAAGTACTGTGGACGAGGCTTTAGAATTAGTTGGTCTAACTGAATTTGGTGACCGACTGGCAAAAAAATATTCACTTGGTATGAAGCAGCGTCTTGGTCTTGCTGGTGCTTTGCTTGGCCGACCGCCTATTCTGATTTTAGATGAGCCGACCAATGGTCTTGACCCATCCGGTATCCATGAAATTCGCAATCTCGTAAAATCTCTGCCCACGCTTTATGATTGCACCGTCTTAATCTCATCCCATATGTTATCCGAGATTGAGTTGATGGCAGATGACATTGGCATTCTCAATCATGGTCGACTATTGTTTGAAGGTAGCCTAGATGAACTGCGGCGAAACGCCTTGCAGGCTGGATTTGCAGCTGATAATCTGGAAGAGATGTTCCTCTCAATGATTGACAATGACAATACCACCAGAAAGCAGAGGGCAACGCTATGAGTCTTCTTACAATCGAACTTCAAAAAGAAAAACGAACCGGTGTGATTCCCGTACTGATTGCCGTTGGCATTTTAGGTGCCGCTTATGCCCTTGTCAATTTCTTTGTGAGGAAAAACACACTTTTATCTCTGCCACTTGCCCCGATGGATGTTTTACTGACCCAGCTTTATGGTACGCTTCTGATTTTAAATATGTTTGGCATCATCGTTGCCACCTGTATGATTTACAATATGGAATTTAAAGGAAATGCCGTAAAAAAATTATATATGCTGCCTGTAAGCGTCCCCAAAATGTACCTGTACAAATTTTTGATTCTAACAATTCTGCTTTTGATTGCAATCACTTTGCAAAATCTTGCACTTATAAAAATTGGCATGACCGATTTGCCGCAGGATACATTTGAGTTGCCGACACTTATTCGGTTCGCCGCCTATTCGTTTATCACCTCTATGCCGGTATTATCTTTCTTGCTGCTGATTTCCTCGCGCTTTGAAAATATGTGGATTCCTCTTGGCATCGGTGTCGCTGGCTTTTTAAGCGGAATGGCACTGGCAAATTCCGATCTTGCCATTTTGATGTTTCATCCTTTTGTTGTCATGCTAAAGCCTGCGGTTGCGATGAGCGCCCAACCTGACAAATCAATTGCTCTTGTTGCTCTCACAGAAACCGTTCTGTTTCTTGCCATCGGTTTTGGACTGGCAAACTATACGCACTACGAATAAGGAGGATGTTGAAATGAGTGAAATAAATAAAATAATTAAAATGAGCTTTTCAGAATTGCTCAAAATTGAATTTATGAAATGCAAGCGTTCCAAAATCGTACCCCTGATTTTTATTGCCCCTTTGCTTGTGGTTTCTTCTGGAATTGCGAATTTAAGCAGCTATTTCACACCAGAATATACAAATGCATGGTCCGCTATGTTCATTCAAAGCGCACTTGTTTACGCATATTATCTGTTGCCCTTTAGCATGATCGTCGTCTGCGTCATGATTGCAAGCCGTGAAACTGGAAATAATGGGATTCTAAAAATGCTGGCGCTGCCTGTTAGCCGCTATGCGCTTTCCGCAGCCAAATTTTGTGTACTGATTTTTTATCTCTTCATGGAAATGGTTGTCTTTCTTGCTGTGTTTGTCATTGGGGGATTGATTGCAACTAAGACGATGGGCATAAACGAAACTTTGCCTGTTCTTTATTTATTAAAATGGTGCTTCGCCCTTTTTCTTACAATGTTGCCCTGTATTGGGACAATGTGGGCCATTACTGTCCTATTTGAAAAACCGCTGCTATCAATAGGACTCAATCTGCTTCTCGTCATTCCCGGCATTTTGGTTGCAAATACACCACTTTGGATTGCTTACCCCTATTGCTACAGCGGCTATTTGGTCTCCTGCTCACTACACGATTTTACAGCAGAAGCTTCGGATGCTGCATTTTCTCTGTTTCCATTTTTGCCTTGCGCGGTTCTTGTCTTTTGTCTGGTGTTTGCGCTGGCGATCACGCAATTCGGCAGAAAAGAGATGAAATAAAATAAAATCGAATAAAACCATGCTTTTACGCATACTACTACAATAATAAATCTGCGCAAAGGCATGGTCCCTCTATGAAAATTCGATGGAAAACACTATTTGTCTGTATCCTAATTCCACTTGCAGTTGGCAGCCTATCCGCTCTTATAACCCGAAATGGCATGGAAGCTTTTGCTCTAGTAAATAAGCCCGCCCTAGCACCACCGAATTGGCTATTCCCTATTGTGTGGACACTATTGTATACACTAATGGGATTTGCATCTTATCTTATTTACACATCAAAACGCCCCAGTCAACAGGCATTGGCCGCATACGGGCTTCAACTCATTGTCAATTTCTTTTGGTCCATTTTCTTCTTTAACCTGCAATGGTATTTATTCTCTTTTATTTGGCTATTTCTGCTATGGCTTTTGATTTTATACACAATAAAACAATTCTATCCGATCTCAAAGCCTGCAAGCTACTTATTGATTCCTTACCTATTGTGGGTCACATTTGCAGGATATCTCAATTACACTATTTATCTATGGCAACCACAAGCATCATACCACCAATTCGCCATACTTCATTTACATTTCCAGTGACAATGCCCTTGTTTACGATTGCTGCTGTCAGCGTGGGAATATATAATGTTCCCAACACCTGCGCAAACAGCAGAAAAATCATAAAAATCGCGCGCCCCTTATAGGGACGCAAATACTTTAATAGTTTGAACATACAATTTACATTTCCTTTCTGCTATAAGAAACTTTTAATGTGCGTCTTTGGGACGATGAATTTTTTCAACTGCTGCTTTCAACGCATTTGCATGTTTTTGTAAAAGCGGCAGCAGCAAATCCTGCTCCTCCTGTGTCAGAGCTGAAAATGCCTCCTTTTCCGCCTCCGTCAACGGGACTGCAATTTCTTCCATAATCTTTTCTCCTGCTTCTGTCAGGTGAATATACTTGTTTTTCTTATTTCCCGGCTGACAGATCAACGTAATAAAACCTTTTTTCTCCATGTTTTTGATGGTGGTATGAATCGTTTGCAAACTATAATACCATTGGCGGCAAATGTCTGTTTGCAAATAATCTCCATTGTGTTCAAATAGCGCATAGAGAACCCAAAGCTCTGCATCGGTAATACCAAACGAGCCAGCATAGCTGTCGTAAATATCATCAATCATTTCGTAAACCTGATTGACGGCTTCCAATTTTTGATTCAATCTTGGATTCAGTTTTGAATTCTGATTTCGATTCTGTTCCTCAATTTGTTTCATAGTTTGTTTCATAATTGTCCTCCTTAAACAAGAATACTCCGAAATCGTAGTTTTTACTATACTACGATTTCGGAGTATTTTCAATGACTGTTCTGTTATTTAATAAATTCTTAAAAAAACGTTTTTACCAATTGTCGTTAATCGGCCGTGCTGCCAACCCAATCCGAATGAAATGTTGTCATGCACTCGGTATCTCCATCCACAGACTTCGATACAAGAAGTCCTTTTTTGATATCCTTTAAGGTTTGCTCGTACTCATCAATATACTGATCGGTCAATTCTTGTGTCCACAAGAAAGTTCCTTCGCTGGTTTTAACCCTTGTATGCTCATCTGCCATTTCCTGAAGTGTTTTCTTTTCCTGTTCCAGCCACACCTTGTACTCATCATAAGTCCACCACTCATAGTTGATTGCAGGATAACTGCTATTATACGCTTCTTCCGATACCCAGGTTGCGCCATTGTCTTCACTGACAAAGCTCTTTCCACTCGTCTTATCCTTGTAGCTCATGACACCATCTGAATCATCCGTCGTCGATACAACCATTTCTTTCGATATGGATTTCGTTGCCTTACTTGCTGATGAATCCAGTGTACGAGCCTCTGCAGTCCCATTCATCTGACCTGCTGCTCCCATTCCCATCAATGCTGTCAGGGCCAAAGCCCCCATTGTCTTTGCTTTTCCCATTTTCTTTTACCTCACTTTTAAAATTATAGCTGCCCTTTTCAGGACAGCTAAAGAATAGCAAAAGAATTTGAATCGTATTTGCAGGAAATATGAAGTTTAAATGGAGTCGCTATCACTTCTTCTTTGCGGCATTTTAAACCAAAACAACACACCTCTGTCTGAATTTTTGATTCCATATTTTGCATGGTGCAAATCCATGATTTTGCGAACAATATAAAGACCTAATCCAGTCCCTCCTGTGTTACGATTGCGTGAGGCATCCACTCTATAAAACGCTTCAAACAAATGAGAAATTTCCTCCTCCGGAATCGTAACACCTGTATTTTCTATTTTACAAAAAACGATATTCGTATTTTTCTCATTTGATAATGATATATTGATTTCCTCGCCATTTGGTGAATAACGAATGGCATTTATCAATATATTTTGAAGAGCTCGTTCCATCTGCGCAGAATCAACTTCGCACAAAAGCTTGTCTGGAATGTCTACCGTAAGCGATAGTTCTTTTTCAGACAATAATTCGGTCACATCCGCTATCTGTACCCGAAGAAGCTCTGCCAAATCAATCATTTTATATTCCGATTTCTGACTTTCATCTGTTTTCGATAGATACAATAATTCCTTCACCAATGTTTCCATCTTCTCAACAACAGCCAACGATCGTTCCATATACACTTCCCGATTTTCATATCCTTTGACCTTGTTAAGCATTCCCGTTAAATGACCTTTTAAAATGGTCAAAGGTGTTTTTAACTCATGTGATGCCGCTGAGAAAAATTCACGTTGCTTTTGTTCCAGCTCTCGCTGTTTTGAGATTTCAACTTTTAACTCGATATTGCTTTCTTTTAATTTTATAATGTAGCGTGAATAAATGCCAGAGCATACGATTGATATAAGAAAAATCCCAAAAATAACAAGTGGAATGGTTTGCCAGATTGCTTCTGTCGCTTGATTGATAGATACCGTATCCCCCTGAACACAAAGAGTATATTCACTGCCAAATAAAGTAAACGGATAGCCAATCTCCGATAATAGCTCGTCATTATCTGTTGTAACTATGATAGTATCCGTGGATTCCTGAATTGTAGCAATCGAATCCTGATCTGTTGTGGTTTGCAATTCATCACTTGAATACAAAATCGTTCCATTCTCATCTTCAATGTAAACAGTTGCTTTTGTCTGTACTGCAAATTGGCTGGCAAGCATATAACACTCCTCTAAAGAGTTTGCTCGTTCCAATACTGGCACGAAATCATTTGCCTGCTTTTGCAATTCTTTGCTAAGCCGATTGCTATAAGTTTGAGGAATATATCTTGCCATGCTAAAAACAGAGAGCAAGCACACAAAAAGCAAAAGAATCGTCGTCAATAAAAAAAGTTTCACTGTTAGACTTGTTTTAATTTTCCTTATCAATTCGGTACCCCACCCCTCTGATTGTTTTGATATAGTCCACATCCAGCTTTTTGCGAATGTTTTTTATATGACTGTCAACAATTCGATCTTCTACCTCCAGATCATCTGCCCACAATCGGTCAAGCAACATTTGTCTCGTAAATACTTTTCCTTGATTTTCCAACATAAGCTTCAGCAAGGCAAATTCTTTACTAGTTAAAACCACTTCTTTTCCTCTGTGATAGACATGAAATCCGTCAATATCCATGCTCAACTCTTTGTACGTAAGCATGGATTGATTGTGATTTTCACTCGTTCCTCGGCGAAGAATGGCTGCAATCTTGCATAATAAAATTTTAGGTGAAAAAGGCTTCGGAATATAATCATCAATTTGCTGTTCAAATCCTTTTAGCTGATTATCTTCATCTGCAAGTGCCGTAAGCATAATAACCGGAACCTGCGACTTTTGGCGAATGACCTCACAGACACCATAGCCATCAATCTTTGGTAATAGGATGTCTAACAGGACAAGATGAACAGTATCATCAAATTTTGCAATTGCCTCTA
>ERZ824600.4512-NODE-4512-length-12165-cov-3.307267_pt1 | contig 12165 bp, 10 predicted proteins | sample MGYA00519933_ERZ824600 | MGnify/ENA primary metagenome ERZ824600 (study PRJEB31778, sample SAMEA3449178) | human gut metagenome | biome: human gut; feature: human-associated habitat; material: faeces | place: United Kingdom | collected 2010/2012 ... | reverse complement strand
ATGAGGAAATTCTTTCCTGCATCCGAGAGAATTTCATTATTCGTGAGATTATTTCCGAGGGTAAGATTTGAGCCATAGTCAAATAATATGGAGTTTGTACCGTTAAGTATCCCTTGATAGATGCTGTTTTTAGCTAAGTTTTTGAAAAAAGGTTGTGAGGCATTTACCATTTTTGTGGGAACAAATAGTGACGTGATAGCATCAATTGCGGAGCCTATCCCGGTTTGGGTAAGGCGTCCTCCGGTTGAGACCTCTTTCCCGGTTTGTTCTTCGATCTGATCAGCCAGCATATTGCTTTGTGCCCAGTTTTGGGCAATTGCATCACCTGTGGCGCCTGCGATAGCGAAAGGTGCGGTATAGGGATTATACATAGCTGCTACGGTGGCAAGAGTCTTGGGTATCTCTCCACCTATGTAGCCTACTGTACCCCACCCTTCGGTCGGCCGATAGTTTTTCTGATTTTCCCGAGCTTCGGCCATACGTTGCATGCCCGTGCCACCTTGGACAATGTAGTTGTTGCGCCAGGCTTCGGCCTCTTCGGGGGTAGCGCCCTTGTAGTATTGCTGTTGCATGGCATACAGGCCCCGAATCTTTTCCGAATCTTTCAAGATGGCGGCTTCGTCTTCGGGCGTACCTTCCCCGGCTTCGATGCGTCTCCGGTGTTCGGCGATGCCCCGGCGCAGCGCCTTTATAGACCAGTTTATCTCCTGCACGTTACCTCGGCTCAATTCGGGATTTTCGTCAAGGGCCATCAATCCATTACGGATTTCTTCTTCGTGATTCATCTCCTTCATGAGATTGCCATAGTCGTAACTGTAATTGTTTTTCCACTGGTCGAGCGATTGTCTGAATCCTTCTCCGAAGGTTGTGATGGGTTGTGGACCGGACTGAACCTCTTTGGGAGGATATTGCTTAATATCCGAGAGAAAGCGTGAAATTTCTTCGGGGGTAAATTGATTCCCGGGATAACCGATGCTGTTCGGATTGTTACGAAGTTCGGGGTACTGCAAAATGAGGGGCTCGGGAGCCTGCGGTCTGCTGACGAGGTCGTGATGCTGCAAGATCAGAGTCTCGGGAGCCTGCGGTCTGCTGTCGGGTTTGGGATACCGCAAGATCATATGCTCGGGTACATTCGGTCTGGCATCAAGATCGGGAAAACGCAGAATGTCGTTTTCCACAAGAGTTCCCGGAAGATTTTCGATAGGGATTTCATAATATTTTTTATGGCCCAGATTCCGTTGCAAGGTGCTGTCGATGCGGGCCCAGGATTTGCGTGGTTGTTCCATAAATGAAATTTTAAGCGGGTGAATAGATTCTTTCGACCTCCTCTTCGGCCTCTTGCGGGGAGAGCCCGTTGGCGACGAGTACGTTGAAAGCGTAGAACTTTTGTTGCTCTTCCGGACTCATCTCCGGGTCGAGTGCGGGTTGTCCCGTGGGCAGGCTTATTTGCGAGAGTTGGCGCAAAATGTAGAGAAACCCGTCGGGTTGCGGGTGCAGTCTGCGGGTACGGCGGTGTTGGATCATGAGCTGTTCAAGACGTTCTCCGTTGTCGCCCGGCAGGGATATCTCGCCCTCTTTTCGGGGTCTCTTCCCGAGCAGGAGGAGTGTCTCGCCCAGTGTGTCGATGCAGTGCGCCGCTTCGCTTTCTCCTCTCAATGCCGACATGCAGATTGAGAGAAAGCCTTTTCCTTCGGCTACGCTGCGACGCACATCGCGAGTGGCGTTGTCGGTATGTTCTGTTTTCTTCATATCACATCCTCCCATAAATTACAGTCCACCGCTCAATACATTGCTGGCACCCCCGACGAGAGACGTAAAGATCTGCGTATAGTTGTCGAGAGCCTGGGTCATCGACTGGTGGGCGGCATTTCTGAAATCGGAGGCTTGCTGGTTCCACAAGTTGTACTTTTGGTTGCTGAGAGCCATGGAGTTGTTGATGTAGTTGTTGAGTACATTGCTCTTCCAGTTTGACATGTTGGCGCCTATCTGGCTGTATGTGTTTCCCATGAGAGCGGCGTTGTTGCTCTGTTGGGCTGCCATGGCCTCCGGTGTTGCACCCGTCATGGCAGCCATGCTGTAACTCTGGGCGTTTTGTTGTCGCATCTGGTCTTGCATGCTGCGCAGCATCGATTGCACGTCGGAACGGTTCATATAGTCGCCGTAGTATTCGCTGTTGAACAGGTTGTCGAGTTGCGACTGCTGGGCGTTGATGGTGTTCAATGCCTGAGTCTGGGCCTTCTCTGCCGCGCGACGGTTTCGGGCATTTCGGATAATGCCGCTGAGTAAATTGACTATCATAATCTGTCTGCTTTTTTTGAGTTAATACTGTTTTTTGTAAAGAATCACATCACGCCGCAAATATCACCCTGTAAATTTGCCGTTCGATGTGATATTTATAAAATCGTAGAAATCATGAAGAAAAATCAATCTGTAAATTCCCCGGAGGTCTCTCCGGCGCATAACCCGACCGACCGTCGGGAAGAGATGCTCGAACTCTGTTACAACCGGCTGAAAGAGTTGATACCCGAATGCACCAGTGAGGTAAATCTGTTGAAGTGCATCGAGATTCTCGAAAAACAGGGCCGCGTGGCGGCGGCCGGTGAGGGCAGCGACACGCTCTCGGTGATATCCGACACGCTCGACCGCCTGGCGGCTCTGCGTTGACGATTTGATAAAAAACGCACCGTTTGCCGCCTCTTCTCGTGCATCTTTGCCTGAAAAAAAGATGAACGCAACCGAGGAGGAGATAAAAGCAATACTGGCCGAGAACGACCGCCGTAATCATCAACGGTCGGCTCCATACCACCCCGAGACGGGCGAAGGGGCCGCCGTGGGTGAGCGGGTCGTCCTGCATCTGCCCGACGCCCCGATACCCTTGCAGTATATCCCGCGCGAGATGCTCGACGAGGTGGAACTCGTGCAGGGATTGCGCCGTTGCGGTTCTCTCGCCTCTTTTATCGAAAAAGAGTTGGACCGGCCGCCCTGTGCCCATTGGAAAGAGGAGGTATGGCGCCGCTGGGTAAAGGTGCGCATACGGTACGACTTTGAGTTTTGGGCCGTGATGTTTGTCCGTATCAAAGACAAGATGGGCGACGGCGATGTGCCCTTCCGTCTCAACCGTCCGCAGCGCAAGCTGCTGGTGCGTCTCGAATCGCAGCGGCGTGCCGGCAAGCCCGTGCGTCTGATTCTGCTGAAAGCCCGCCAGTGGGGCGGCTCCACGCTTGTGCAACTCTATATGGCATGGATACAGCTGGTACATCGCAAGAACTGGCACAGTGTGATATGTGCCCACCTCAAAGATGCGGCGGCCCATATAAAAGGAATATACACCAAGTTGCTCGACAATTATCCGGCCTGGCTCATGCCCGATGGGGTGGCACCGCGGTTCCGCCCGTACGAGCGTACCGGCAATACCTCGGTCATCGAAGGGTCGGGAAGCCGGGTTACCGTGTCGTCGGCCGAGACACCCGAGTCGGTGCGCGGTTCCGACGCCGTCATGGCACACCTCTCCGAGGTGGCTTTCTGGCCGCGTACGCGACAGCGTTCGCCCGAGTCGCTGGTGCGTGCCGTGTGCGGGTCGGTGGCGTTGCTGCCCGATTCGCTCATCGTGATGGAGAGTACCGCCAATGGTACGGGAAACTACTTTCACCAGGAGTGTGAGCGGGCCAAGCGCGGAGAGAGCGACAAGGAGTTTCTGTTCGTCCCGTGGTACGATATCGAGATGTATGCTCTGCCTGTCGATGACCCCGCTTCCTTTGCCGCTTCGCTCGATGATTACGAGACCACCTTGTGGCATCGGGGGGCTACCCTCGAAGCGATAGCCTGGTACCGGCAGAAACGCAAGGAATATGCCGACCATGCCGATATGATGGCCGAGTATCCCTCCGACGATGTCGAGGCCTTCAACCACAGTGGCGAACGGGTCTTTGACATACGTCAGGTACAGCGGCTGCGCGAGAATTGCCGCCCGCCCGACCGGGTGGGAGAGGTGTACGGCCAGAAGGCTTTCGGCCGGGAGTCGCTCCAAGAGTTGCGCTTCGTCGATGAGCCGGCCGGCAAGTTGCAGGTGTGGGCGTTGCCCGACGATGCGGTCCGAGTGAGCGGCCGTTACATCGTGGTGGTCGACATCGGTGGCCGGTCGGTCTCGGCCGACTACTCGGTGATTGTCGTCTTCGACCGTTACTGGCAGATGTACGGCGGTGTGCCCGAGGTTGTTGCCCAGTGGCGCGGACACATCGATCACGACCTTCTGGCCTGGAAAGCGGCCCAGATAGCCTCGTTTTACCACGAAGCCCTGCTTGTTATCGAGAGCAATACGCTCGAAACCGAACACACCGACGGAGAGCACACCGAGTATATACTCGATACCCTCTCCGACGCCTACTTGCATCTCTATGCGCGGGCCTCTTCCGAGACGATTCGCTCATCGGCTCCGTCGCGATGGGGCTTTCACATGAACCGTTCGACCAAGACGCTCATCATCAACCACCAGATACAGATGCTGCGCGAGAGCGGCTATGTCGAGCGCGACCTGCTGGCCTGCTACGAACACGATGTCTTCGAGCGCAAGCCCAACGGCAGTTTCGGCGCCATGGACGGGCACCACGACGATATTCTCATTACCCGTTGCATCGGTACCTATATATGCTATTCCGAGCCGTTGCCCGTCACCGTCGACCGCGTGCCCCGTGCCCGTCGCCATCCGTCGATGCCTCTCAGTGAGGCCACTATGTAGAGAAAAAAATAAAAAACGGCGGCAAAAAATTTGGGTTATTGAAAATAAGTGCGTACATTTGCGGCTCTTATTCCGTGGCGGGTTCACAAGAGCGGTCCATCAGGACGGACGGCCACCCGGCGGAGGTAACCTGTAATTATTTAAAAAACAGATGTACGTAATTGTAGAAATCCAAGGACAGCAGTTCAAGGCCGAAGCCGGCAAGAGACTCTATGTTCACCGTCTGGACGCAGAGCAGGGTGCTGCTGTTGAGTTTGACAAAGTATTGTTGGTCGACAACGACGGAGCCGTAAAAGTAGGCGCTCCCACCGTAGAAGGTGCAAAAGTTGTTTGCGAAGTTCTCTCACATCTTAAAGGCGAACGTATCATCGTCTTCAAGAAGAAAAGAAGAAAAGGATACCGCAAACGCAACGGTCACCGTCAATGCTTTACCGAAGTGTTAATTAAAGATATTGTTGCTTAACCACTGATTAAACGAGAAGAAAATGGCACACAAGAAAGGTGTCGGTAGTTCAAAGAACGGCCGCGAATCAGAAAGTAAAAGATTAGGTGTGAAAGTCTTTGGCGGACAAGTAGCGAAAGCTGGAAATATCCTCGTGCGTCAGAGAGGTACGGTACACCACCCCGGAGTAAACGTAGGTATGGGCAAAGACCACACCTTGTTTGCCCTCATCGACGGTGTTGTTGTATTCCGTAAGAAACAAGACAACCGTTCTTACGTTTCGGTTGAACCCCAAAACTAAGATTATTCCTCAGAGGCGACGCTTGCCGTTGCAAGTAAGGAACATAGACAAGTAAGAAAACAGGGTATCGGCATAACCGGTACCCTGTTTTGCTTTTCATGCGAAGACCGTAGCCGGTATAACATTTCGTGTCGTTTCTCCTGCTGAAAATGGCATTTTGATTTTTTTAATCCCTTTGTTATAGAAAATAATTGGTTTGACGGGTTGAAAAAGCGTATCTTTGTCCCCGTTGAATCAAATCTACATTCCGATATGGCCACACCTGCTCCCTCCCGTCCCAGTCGCATATTGTTTGTCTGCCTCGGCAACATCTGCCGTTCGCCGGCTGCTGAGGGCATCATGCAACAAAAGGTGAAGGAGCGCGGTCTGTCGTCGGCTTTTGACATCGACTCGGCCGGTACTTATGGCGGTCACGCAGGCGATTTGCCCGACCCCCGTATGCGGGCTCATGCCGCCCGCCGGGGCTATCGTCTCGAACATCGCTCGCGTCCCATAACGACCGACGATTTCGACCGTTTCGACCTTATCATCGGTATGGACGACATGAACATCGAGAATCTGCGCCGCCTGGCGCCCGATGCTGATGCCTGGACGAAGATTCACCGCATGACCGACTATTCCCGCCGCTATGCCCACGACCATGTGCCCGATCCCTATTACAGCGGGGCCGACGGTTTCGAACTGGTGCTCGACCTGCTCGAAGATGCCTGCGACGGTTTGTTGGACCATCTGGCCGGGACAGATGAGTAAAGGCTTTCCCGGTTTTTGAATTTTTTTGTGTATGAAAAAAAAGATACTCATTATATGCCTGCTGATGGCCTGTGTGAGCGGCGTTTGGGCCCGTTCGCACACCGACGGCGATACGGTGGCGATAGTACGGCCCGATATGGAGGCCATAAGAGAGGCGGTGCAGGATACGAACTCGCCCTACTACTACCCTCGGCTTATCGGGCGTTATCTCGATCGCGACACGACTCTCACCACTGACGACTACCTGCATCTTTACCTAGGATACTCTTTTCAGGACGATTACGACCCTTACAGGGTCTCTTCTTATGAGACGTCGCTCGACACCCTGTATCGTCGGTGTGATTACAACGACGAGGAGTGTCAGGCCCTGATACGGTATGCCGAGCAGGTATTGGCCGACAATCCGTTCGATATGCGGCGCATGACCTTGCTGGCCTATGTACACAATCTGTTGGGTCATCAGTCCGAAGTGGTTTTTTGGCAGACCCGTATTCATCATCTGCTCGATGCCATCTTGTCTACCGGCGACGGCCGCACACCCCAAACGGCCTGGTACATTATCGAGCCGGTGCATGCCTATGACCTGCTCAACACGCTGGGCGTTGTTGCCGAGTCGTATGAGTTCCGCCCGCCCTGTTACGATTACATACAGGTTTACGACCTCATAGGCAATGCCCGTGGATTTTATTTCAACGTGAGCCGTATTCTCGAAGAGTACAACAAGAAGTTTTCCGAGTAGGTCTGCCACCTGTCGGGCGGCCGGGTTGCCCTGTTCGCCTCGGGAAAGACCAGAAAAAAGAGCCATACTCTCTTCCGATAGTGAGGAGATGTATGGCTCTTTCCGTCATGAAAAGAAAAAATGGTATTGAGGTTGTTCCATGCTCACCGAGGCACGGCCTTGCCGAGTCTCTCGCGTCTATCTTAGGGGCATGACCTGTTGCTGTGGAGTTGCCTGCGAGAGTGTCTGTGCCATGGTGGCAAGGGCCGAAGCCTGCTCCTGGTCTTGCTTGTCGAGGCTCTGCAACAGCCGGTCGGAGAAGGGGAAGGCTCCGTTTTCGAGTAACATTCTGAGCGAAATCTGTCCCATGCGGAAGAGTTCGAGCAGAAATTCATTGGACGATGAGCGCAGTACCGGTGATGAGGGCGATTCAATGATGTTGATGTCGACCTCGGCATTACGCACTTCGTCGGGAGTGTAAGGCAGCTCTCGTACCTTTATCTTATCGCCGGCAATATCGACATATTGCGGGTAATCATAGTATTGCTGAATGGTTTTCAGCAGTTTGGTATCGCGATTCTCTCTGAAAGTCTTGAACGACTCGAAGATGTCGACCAGATTTACGCCGGCATTCTGCACCTGCTGGAAGTAGAGGGCGGCCGGTGTACCGGCGTTGGGAGTCTGTCCCTGCATGGGGCCGTGTATACCCGATATGTCGTCGAGCAGTTGCATTTGCAGTCGCAGCAGTTCATAGGCCCCGATGTTGGTGGCGTTGATGGCGATTTGTTGCGGGAGAGCCTCGCCGGGTTTGGGCTTGAAGAGAATCACGCCGTTGTAGCGGGTCCACTCCTCGGCAATGTCTTCGATAGTCATGCCGTCGGGAATCTGGTTCTCGGGAAACAGCAGTACACCTTTGGCACTCGAACCCATGATGAAGTCGACCAGGGTGATGAGTCGGTTGATGTAGCGTTGCTGGTCGATGACATCTTCGACAAAGGAGTGGATTTCGCCGTCGATAAGCGGATAGAGCTTGAACACATAGGGGTGTTCGCCGTGCCAGTAGGGGGTCTCGCCCTCTTCCAGTATCTCGCCGAAGGGCGTGAAGAAACGGTAGTACCAGAATTGGTCGACAAACCATTCGGTCTCTATCAGAGGCACCTCTTTCCGCTCCACACCCTTGGCCTTGGCTTCGCGTATGCGGCGCTGGTTTTCGGCTTCGATTGCAGAAGTCCGGTCGAGTTCCTCCTTGTAGTACCGGCCCGTGAGGGTGTCGTGGCACATGAGCCGTTCCCGGTTTTCGAGCCGCCACACTTCGATGATGCGGCACAGGTGTCGGTCGGCCGGAATGAAGAAGTCGATGTTGTCGAGCCGTTCGCTCGTGAGGTTTTCGTATGTCTCTCTTATTTGGCTCTCGGTGGCGTTGCAGTACATCTCGCGCAGTTCGGCGGCCCGGCTGCGCGACCCGTGGGCAAAGTGCGAGAGAATCTGTGCCACGGGCACGTCGTGCAGTTCGCCTATGAGAGTGCAGTCCCAGAGTCTGGAATCTTCCAGGTTGTTGAAGAAGATGCGGTTGGGATTAATCTCGTCTATCCACACATCGTTTTTGTTGCGTCGTTTGCCGTACCCTATCTTGTGAAAGCAGCTGCCCGATATGAGGAACTCTTCGAGGGAGCGGCCGTCGATTTCCCACAGGCGGTTGTGCTGATGCACATATTGCAGGGCGGTGGTCAACAGTTCGCTGAGCGACTGGTCCTGCCGGTTGCGCGACATACAGATGGGTTGGGTCTGCACCGAGCGGAACTGTCCCACGACATTCTTTATCAGCTTGCGTATCAGGTTGTTTTTCAGCGGTACTTTCCCTTGTTCCTTCAAGTACTGCTCTTCGCTTATGCAGCGGCCGTCGGGCAGGTCGATGGTGTCGCTCCATTGGTTGCCGAAGGTGTAGTTGCGGCTGCGTGTGCGTGTGCGACGATATTTGTCGAGGTTGTCCCAGGCCCGTTTGGCCTGCCACAGTACTTCCAGGTCGGCCTCTTCGGGAGGCGTGCCGGTAACCCGCTTCTCTTTTCTGATTTTTCCATCAGCTTTACGAGGCGGCATCAGATGGCTGTTGTTGAAAATGCGGTAATTGGTTTCTTTCATAAAAAGTAAAATATAGGTTAGACGTGAAGCGGCCCTGCCGCCATGATTTTTCCGGGAGCAAATAAAGCGACGAATCGGGCGGGTATCGTGTGAAATTTATCAAATCCGACCGTTGCAGGGCGATTTGATAAATTCCCCATATTATCCTGTCGGGCAACGGTTACATTTGTCGCAGTCAAAAATTTTAAATCTCGAAAATATGCAAGACCAAAAACGATTACAGATTACCGGAATATCGACCCAGCAGCCTCCGTCGGTCTCGCCCGATGGAGAGTGTAGCCACATGGTCAATCTCCGTTGCCGCGATGGGGTGTGGACACCTGTCGGAACGCCTGCCTGCCGCTATACTCCGGCCGACGCTTCCCACCGCCTTCTCTTTGTCCATGCCAATGAGGCCTACAAGCACTATTTTACCTACGACGGTACAAATTTGTATTACGAGGCCGACGAGACCGACGGTGCGGTCGTGCCGTTGCAGAACCCCCAGAGCTTTGAAATATCCGATATACAGCGCATCGAGGCGGTGGAGAATGTCGTGATTGTCTTTACCGGCGAGCAGATGCTTTACCTTTTCTTTACCAACGGTACCTACAATTTTCTGGGCGAACGGCCCGACTTCCCCGAAATATCTTTTTCCATGTCGGGAAAGACGGTAAGAGATGAGTTCTGGAACGATTATGCTCTTATCTCTCCCTCGCCCAACGACGAGAACTTTGTGTTCTCCGACAATGACAAGGTGCGTTTCTCTTCGCTGGTCTACGGCACATACAGCCGGGCCAAGAGCGCACTGCTCGACGATGGCTACTTGTCGTACCCCTTTTTGGTGCGTTATGCCCTGCGGCTCTACGACGACAGTTACATCTATCCCTCGCCGCCGGTGTTGATGTGTGGCCCCGATGCCCTGCCGTTTGAAAACAATCTGGCTTCGATGTGCAAGGTCAAGGACGATGAGGTAATACAGTTGCAGCACAATCCCTTCTCTCTGTCGGGCGAGAAGGTGCATTACACGGTAAAGAAGGCCGACCTCTCGCAGTGGAAGGATGTTGTGAAAGGTATCGACATATTCTTCTCCCGGGAGCTGCCTCTGGTCAAGGACGACACGATTGAGCAATACCGCATCACCGAGGAGGAAGACGGCAATGGCGAACTGGCCCGTGTATTGCGTTTCTCGGTTCCGTTGCTCTCCGAAGCCGAACAGCGGGAACAGATTATCAACGAGTCGCTTTTCTATAAGGTGGCTACGCTCGACATAGAGACGTTGACAGAAGGTCTCGGGACGGCGAAGCTGCTGGAATATTCCTGCTCGCTGGCCAATCTGGTGCAGCAGCGCGTGCTCTCGGTCGACAACTTCTCGCTCCATACCCTTCGGGCCAAGGAGTCGTATGTCTACAACGGAAGGCTCCATCTGGCCAACGTTACGACGCGGTTTTTCGACGGCTATCCGCTTTCGCTCTTTTCGGTGAATCAAGACAACTATCATGGCGAGGCGATGCCTGTCAATGAAAGGAGTGGGTTTGTGAGGGTTACGATCAAAGGTACCATGGGACAAAGCGTGTTGATAAAGGCTTTTACCAACGATATGTTCCGTCTTTCGCCCTATTTGTCCTATCCCGACAGCCGGGCCGTTTCGCTGGAAATTATAGGCCTTACCGAGTCGGGCTCACCCAACCGTTATGATTATTTTGCGCTGAAACCCTCTCCCAATGAAAATATGGCCTACTACCTCCACCCGTCATTCTCACCCATAAGCCTGACCACGAATCAATCGTCGGTGGGAGGGTCGCTATCTCCCGAGGTGAAAAATCCCGAAGAGTATGTGCCCGGAAAGATGCGGGTATCGGCTGTCTACAATCCCTATTCCTTCCCGCAGAACCTCACCTACACGCTTTCTACCGGAGCCATATTCGGTATGGCGGCGGCTACGGCAGCACTGTCGCAGGGACAGTATGGCGAGTTTCCGCTCTATGTATTTACCACCGATGGCATCTGGGCCTTGCGTCAGGGCAGTGGCGATGTGTTATATGCCAGCCAGTCGCCGGTCAATCGCGAAGTGGCATTGTCGCCCCGGCATATCATTTCGGTCGACGACGCGGTGCTTTATCTCTCGGAGCAAGGGCTCATGGCGTTGCAGGGGTCCGAAGTGTCGCTCTTGTCGCAGCCCTTCGAGGGAGTGCCCGATGCCACACCGGGCGATGCCGTCCCGTTGCTTGCAGAGGCTCCGTCGGTCGGTGCGACGACGACCGACGATACCCCTTTCTACACGTTTGTAACAACGGCCGAGGTCGGGTACAACTATATCGAGAAGGAGTTGCTTTTTCTATCGCCCGACTATCCTTATATGTGGGTCTTCGACCTGGTATCGGCGCAGTGGACACGGCGCAGTACCACCTATGAAGCGTTCTATTCGCTCTACCCCAGCTTGCTGGCGATAGGTCGGGCAGGTGAGGTCTATGACCTGTGCGACGAACAGAGCGGCAGTGAGGTGGAGATTGCGCTTGTAACCCGGGCCGTGAAGTTGTGGCCCGATGTGCCGAAACGCATACCCCGTCTGGCCATACGGTGTGGCGACGAAGAGGGCGCTGCGCTCTCGCTCTCGGTGTGGGGGAGTAACCGGGCAGAGCAGGGGTATGGCTGCATCTATCGGGCACAGGTCGATGGCCCTCTGCCCGGGCGTCTCCTGCTGAACACCTATGCACCACCTTATAAATACCACCGGCTGGCGGTTTCGGGCAGGGTGTCTCCCCGTTTCCATCTCGATGCCGTCGATGTGTCGTTTGAGACGGTGGCCTCGACGAAGTTGTCGTGAGAAGACAAAAATCAGGCCGTCTCAAAATCGGTTTGAGACGGCCTGATGATTATCGGGTTGTGTGAGTGTCAGGGGGGCAGGGCCGGTCAGAACATGGAGGCCACCCGTTTTACGGCCTGGACAAAAGCCTCGCACTCTTCTTGCGTATTGTACAGGGCAAACGAGGCGCGCAGCGTTCCTACGATGCCGAACCGTTCCATGAGCGGTTGGGCGCAATGGTGGCCCGACCGCAGGGCAAACCCCAGCTTGTCGAGCAGCATGCCCATGTCGTAGG
>ERZ824600.4510-NODE-4510-length-12170-cov-3.452249_pt1 | contig 12170 bp, 14 predicted proteins | sample MGYA00519933_ERZ824600 | MGnify/ENA primary metagenome ERZ824600 (study PRJEB31778, sample SAMEA3449178) | human gut metagenome | biome: human gut; feature: human-associated habitat; material: faeces | place: United Kingdom | collected 2010/2012 ... | reverse complement strand
TATCACCTTTTAAATATAATTTTTTATATTATATAATAAATATTTAAAAATTCCAACCTTTTTACTACAATTTTCTTAACAGGTGTTACAGGACAATAATTTTGATAGATAAAAAGAAATACATGAACTATAAGCCTTATATTTCATGTATTTCTTTTTAAAATATAATTTCATCTTTCTTCATCTTATCTATTATTTTAGCATAAACTCTGTCTCTTACCCAAATCTCTGATGTTATATTTAAAATCTCATCAATAGGAACCCACTTTACACCACTATTTTCATCTTCCTTTATATGTATTTCTTCACTCTCATCAGCCTCTAATAAATATGTAACATTAAGATGAACATGTGAACCAACGTATTTTCCTCTCTTTTCATGTCCATTTACATTAATTATTTCTAGTGAATACATATCTTTAGAAATTGGTTTAACGTTTTTTATTCCAGTTTCCTCTTTTGACTCTTTCATAGCAACATATAAAAGGTCACTATCTCCATCGCTGTGTCCTCCTACCCATGCCCATGAATTATATATTTTATGGTATATCATTAAAATCTTAGTTCTTTCTTTGTTAAGTACAAATGCTGAACTTGTAAAATGTCCATATTCATTTTGTCTAGTTAATACATCATCAAAATCATTGATGTAATTTAGCATAATCTTTTTTTCAACCTCTTCTTGTTCATTATATGGTAGAAACCTCTCAATGCTTTCTTTTAGATTATCTATATTAATTTTTATTTTAATTCCTAAAACACCGTACTGTTTTTCCTTTTCTGGTGAATAGATCTTATACATAGCTTTAGTTTTTCTTGTTATTTCTTCTTCATCATTGTATAAATTTCTGAATAATTTTTCAAATGTATTTTCTCTATACAATTCAAGAACATCAACTAAAAGTTTTTCTTGTAAATCTGGTAATTTTGAAAATTCTATTTTGTCGCCAATTTTTATTTGACTTCTTTTTTCATCATATAATCTAAATTCTATAGTTTTTGTTCCATTTTTCATTTTTTCAAATGGACTCTCATTTAATTTCATTTTGTGTACCATATATATCTCTCCTTTATCTTTTACAAATATAAAATACCTACTCCTAAATAATAATTTTATCTATTTTTCATATATTCCTCAACCAAGGGAATTCTTGCTTTGTCCTTCTCTCTATTGCTTTCTTTTAAAAATTCATAATATTTCTCTATACTTTGTAAATTATATTCACCTAATTTTTCTATTTTCCATGATTCTTTTGTATCAAGAACACACTCAACTTTATCATTAACTATGTACCAGTCTTTTCCTTTTTCAATCAAGTTATAATTTTCTTTTAATTGTTGTAACCCCTTTTCAGTAACTGCTATATCCAAATCTCCAGCATCTGGGCATATTCCACGAATAACTAATGCTCCACTAGATAAAATCCAGAATTCATCTTTATCTATTTTTAAGTTTTTAATCAATTTAATTAATTCTTCTTTATTCATTCTTTTTTCCATATTTTATATTTCCTTCTACATAATTTAAAATTTTTAATATTTCTGAAGCTTTTTGCTCTTTTCTCTTATTCTGTTTTGCTTCAAAATGAGAGCCTTACTATAATACAAAAAAAGTTCAAACTATAAAATTTGAACTTTATGGCTCGTTTGACACTTCCGTGTGCGAAAAACACGAGCTCTAAATTTACAATTATATTTTATGTTTGATTCTATGGTTATAATTTAACATAAGATAAATAATTTTGCAAGAGTTTTTTTGATTTTATTTTTTTAAAATTATATACTATCTTTTTTCTAATGTATTATCAATCTTAGCACCTAAATAATAGCATTATCTATGTTTATATTGTAAAAGAGATGAGAAATTCTTCTCATCTCTTTATTAAGTTATTCTATTATAGAACAACTTTTTTGTTTTAACCAATTGCTAATCTTCTCATTAATTCTTCATGTTTGATGAACTCTAAACCTCTTTGCAGCAAAGCATTGTACCTAGTTTCATCGTAAAGATACGCATAGGTATCTTCTGTCTTTTTTTGCCACTTGGTAACAGCTTGCTGTTCTTCCTCATCATCATATGCGTCTTCATCGCAATAATCGAATCGACCTGTCCGCATATAATACTCATAAGAATCTTCAGATTTTCGATTGTTATGCGAATTACTTCTTTTGCTTTTCATTTTCGAATCATTTTTGATTAAATCTTTGATAAGCTGAGAAATTTGAGCATTAGTAAGGTCATATACATTGCTATCACTTATAGATTTCGATGTAAATTTCCCTGTATTCTGCTGCAATGTTGATTTGTGTTTTTTAATATTGTAAATCTTCCCTTGAGACAACATCAATTGATACACTCTTTCAACAGACGCATGACGATTCATTCTGTCCATCAAAATTTCGCTCATAATTCTGTCCACCGTTGTTTTTTTCTTTTTAGGTGTTAAGTTTACCAAAAAAGAGGTTACAGCTGGTTCTGGGAAAAAAGCGGAACTTGGAATAGCACAATCAATCTCAACATCAAGATACGTTTGACATATCGCAGAAATGAGACCAAATTCAGCATTAAAGTGTCTACTTTTCCCTTCAGTTACTTGAATAGGAGCTACCATTTTTCTTACAGAATTTTGTGATACTACAAGAGTAATACTTTTTATACAAGAACTTTTTTTGTCCTTGTTGTTTTTGTATAATGCTCCTGTTTGAGCCATGCCTACCAATAATGGTTCTGTTATCGTATAAGGCAAATTTGCAATAACTCGGTCAAACTCCAGATAAGTTTGTTCAAGTGCATTGCCCTCAATTACGGTAACATTAGAAAAGTTCTTAAACTTTTCTTTAAGCAACTCTGCATAATAATGATCCAGTTCAATGACAGTTAACGGATTACCACTTTTTGCTAAAATCTCCGTCAGTGCTCCAGCACCACCGCCAATTTCAACAATTCGTTCTCCTTCGCACATATTTGCTTTACTGCAAATATGCTCAATCATTTTCCGATCAACCATAAAGTGTTGGTCTTTTGTTGGATTAGGATTTTTCTCAAATTCAGTCATAATAAATTCCTCCTGTATTATATATAATAATTGTGTGACTGTAATTGGTTAAAACAATAAGCAAACGCCCATGCTTACATAACAATTATATCACTAAAATTAATAATTGTCAAATTTTTCTAGTCTTTTAACACTTTTATCAATTTCATATTATTTAATATATCATTATATATAATAATAGGTATAAATTTTAATAATTGTAAAATTATAATTGCATATATTACACCGATTATATCTGCTAATTTTCCCAAAAACAAAGCAAATATCGAAAATAGTATGTTTTTCACAAGTGATTTTATAGATCCCATACTAGCCCTATATTTGGAATCATATAGTTGTTGTTCCATATTCATTTGTATAGCTTCTGTCGAAAACACAGAATTAGTTACCATAATCAATGGTGAAATATGGCTTTGTATGATAACTCCTAAACAATTTGACAATATGCTATATAAATTCGAAATACTATACCATCTATTTTCACCTGTTCTTGCTATAATTTTTCCGTGCAAACCAGTTTGACACAAATGCTCCTACATTCGATAAAATTCCTGGAATTCCCAAAGCCCATTCTGGCCATACCATCGCATAAAAGGTACTTCTAAATTGATAACATGCTTCTCCAATCCCATCATTTATGCTATCTGCTATAATTTGTTTTTTTAAATTATTATTTTTAAGCACCTTTTCTGAAGCTTCTTTTATTTGATTACTTACTTTCTCATTATTATTAAAATTATTTATATTTTCTAAATTAAAAGCAATAATTACTTCTATTATTTTTGGTATAATAGAAAGAATTATTACAAATTTATATGATGTAAAATACACAATAATTGTTCCAATAAAAGCAGCAATTGCTCCAGCCAAATAAATCATTGAGTTAACTTTTCCTGCATATATCTCATATTTATTTTCCATATTACTATTTTTTAAATTTTCATAAATATACGCTTGATTATTTCCACTAAAAAACGCTATTTCAATGCCATTAAATATTGCTGCAACAATTAGCCATATATAATTAACTGCAAATGAAAGAAGTAAAACATATATTAACGAAGATATAGCACCTGCAATAATAGTCAGCCTTCTACCTATTCTATCTGAAATTATTCCTGTTGGAAATTCAGCTAAAGATGAAACTATCGTTGCTATACTGTAGATACTCATTCCTAACATCATTGACTGTGTTATTTCCGTATAATATAAAATTGCTATAACACCAAAAAATTTCATTTCAGAAAATAAATTCAAGCAATACATTAATTTAATATTTTTATTAGCCATAATTATTTTTCTACTATAGATAAAAACTCTGTTTTAAAATTCATATCTTTCTTAAACTTTCCTCTTAGTGTATAAGTATTAGTTAATACTCCAGGTTTTTTTATTCCTCTTGCTGTCATACATGAATGTTCACCTTCTATATATACAGCAACATCTTCAGTGTCGCAAGCCTTGGAAATAACTTCTGCAATGTCACTTCCTATCTTTTCCTGTAATTGAAGTCTTTTAGTTACCATATCAACTATTCTTGCTATTTTTGATAATCCTATTACTTTTCCATTAGGTAAATAGGCAACAGTAATTTTCATATTATACATTAATGCTAGATGATGCTCACAATAACTGAATGCTGGAATATCTTTCATTATAACAATATCATTTCCATTATATTCAAATGTTTTATTAAACATTTCTGCAATTTCATCGTTAGTATATTTAATTCCCTCAAAAACCTCTTCATACATTTTAGCAACTCTTTTTGGAGTCTCTTTTAATCCTTCTCTTTCTGGATTTTCTCCTATAGCGATAAGAATGTTACGAATTGCTTCTTCTATTTTAACTTTATCAATTTCTTTTTTCATTGTTCACAACTTCTTTCTATACTTACTAGTTTATACACCTCTCATATCTGGATTCCAAATTATCTTATGTAACTGTACTTGCATTCTAACTTTTGACATATCAATTCCTTTTTCGTTGCATTTTTTCATAAATTCAACAATATCAGGCAAATTAATTTCATTGAATATTGGACTAATATATATATAACTTTTTATATTAAAATCTCTCAAAATCTTTTCGATACAATCAAAATCCTCACTATTTATAACGAATTTTAATACATCAGTTTCACTTAGTTTTTCTAAATTACTTAGTAACATTGTTTTTTCCATTAAACTTGATTTACATTTATAATCCATTGTTATTAAACATTTTCCAATGTATGGTTCTATATCTATACTCCCATTTGTTTCAATATTAACAAAGTAATTGTTTTTTATTAATTCTTCTATTAATTTATTTGTTTCCTTATGAGCAAGAGGTTCGCCACCAGTTAGGGTAATATTTCTATTTTTATATTTTTTTACCTCGTTTAATATTTCGGTTATATTCATTTCACTTCCAAGATTATTATCTAATGCATATTCAGTATCGCAATAACGACATCGTAAATTACAACCAGCTAACCTAATAAATGTAGCTAATTCTCCAGTTCTTATTCCTTCTCCATCTATGCTTGAAAATATTTCATTAACAATCATGCTTAATCCACCTCATATACAGCAATATTATTTTGACTTTCTTGTACGCTAACTTTATAACATTTCGGACCCAATTGTTCTGTAATCCATTTTGCGATATTTTCTGCTGTAGTATTAAATTTTAATATTTCATTTAAATTTTGATGGTCTAATTTGCTAGTTATCTTTTCTTTGATATGTGTAAAATCCATTACCATTCCATCCTCGTTTAATGTTTTGCTTTTCATAAAAATTTCAATAATCCAATTATGTCCATGCAAGTTTTCACATTTACTTTCGTATGATAATTTTAATTGATGACTTGCACTAATTTCTATTGTCTTTTTAACATAATACATTTTAGAGCCTCCTTTTTTTTGCATATTTTATCATATTTTTCGTTTTTCGTAAAGAAGTTTTATGTTAAAAATATGGAAAATATAGTAAATAGCAGAGGAGATACTCAAAAATTGAGTATCTCCTCCCTAAAATTAGTTATGCACTTTGATAATGAAATTTCCAATTGCTAAATAATCTAATTTCATAGCAATTGCACTTTTCAATGCTTCCTCCGGCGTCGCAACAATCGGCTCACCTTTAATATTAAAAGAAGTATTAATCATCACAGGAATTCCTGTGATATTATAAAATTCTTTTATAATATCATAGAAGAGAGGATTATATTCTGTCGAAACAGATTGAATCCTTGCAGTTCCATCTACGTGTGTAACAGCTTCAATTTTTGCTTGTACTTCTTGTAATACCTCACAATTTATTGTCATATACGGTGAAAATTGTGATGTACTAAAAAAGTTTTTCTGCTTATCAAACAAAACTGCTGGTGCTAATGGTCTCCAAACTTCTCGTCCTTTTAAAACATTAAGTCTGTAAAGCATATCACTTTTTCTAGGATCTGCTAAAATGCTTCTGTTTCCAAGTGCACGAGGACCAAATTCTAGTCTTCCTTGAAAATTAGCCACAATCTTCCCTTCAGATACCAATTTAGCAATTTCTTTATAGATACATCCAGATTTACTATAAGAAACCTTTTTTTCTTTTAAGAAATGCTCAATTTGCTTATCCGTAAAACAATTCCCTTGATATGGAATCATTTCAAAATTAATATTCTCATTACAGTCTTTTGCAACTGCAAGAGCTGCTCCAAGAGAAATCCCCCCATCATTTGCTGCAGGCTGCGTAAACACCTTGGTTACACAAGGGAGTTCAGATATAACTCCATTAGCTGCGCAATTAAGTCCAACACCGCCAGCAATTGCAACATTTGAGATTTTATACTTGGTACAATAGTAAGAAACCATATTAACCAATATTTCTTCTAAAAGTTTTTGAGCTGAGGATGCTAAATTAGCATAGAGTAAAATTTCATCAGATACTTCAGAAATTTTACCTGTCCTCTTTGGAAGTATTGTCGATAAAATTTCTGACCATTTTGCTATAGTCTCATCTTCCTCATCTTTACTCTTTTTATCAATGATAAAAGAGCACTGAATCTTGCCTTCATTATCTGCACTAATAAATTTTCTTAAAGTATCAAGATATACAGGTTTGCCATAGGATGCTAATCCCATAGTCTTTCCTTCTTGCCCAGAATAAAAACCTATATGCTCTGTTACCGCTGCATAAAAATATCCAAGCGATGTTTGAGTTTCATAAACTTTTTCCAATTTATTCTCCGTTCTTTTTCCTACAAAAACAGATGTAGCAATAAGTTCACCTTGTCCATCAATAACTAATACAATAGCATCAGTAAAATTTGAGGGATAAAATGCACTACATGCATGTGCAAAATGATGGTCTACATAGACAATTTTATTTGCAAAGTGCTCAGTATTAAAAAGTTTTTGTGACATTTCTTCTTTGCTAATAAACTCTTTACCAAACATTTTCCAAAGTACTGGATAGTTCCATCCAATTGCAACTTTGTCTATGTTATCAATACATACATTTTCTTCCTGACAAATCATTTTGATAGATTCATACGGAATTCTATCATATGCATGACGGATACCAATTAACCGTTCTTCCTCGATGGCAAATTTAAGTCTACCATCTTCAATTAAAGTAGCACCTCCGTCGTGACCTCTAACTGTCCAACCATTAATACCTAAGATTTTCATGATAGTTGCCTCCTTATAATTTTTTTCAAAGTACATAGTGTTTCCATTATGCCTATAATAATAGTCATAATATTATAAATTGAAACCCCAAAAATTATATCACTTTCGTGTTCTTATGTCAACTCACTTTTCTGAATTTTGTATTTCATTTATTCCATTGGATATTTCCTTAATATCTTTTCTGAAATATATTAAAGAAATTAGATTTGGAATTATTATAAACCCTACTGATATATCAGCTAATGCCCAAATTGCATCAATTGGCAATAAAACAGCAAAAATAATAGGAATATAATATATCCATTTTAAATATTTGAATTTTTCTTCACCAAACAAATATGTCATACTTGTTTTGAATTCAGTAAAAAAACCAATATATGTTGAATATGCAAATAAAGTTATAATTACACATAAAATTATTTTTCCTAATTTACCATATATTGTTTCAAAAGCATTCAATACAAGAATTGATCCTGTATTTCCGGTGTTAATAACTCCTGTTGACATTATTAATAATGCAGTAAGAGTACAAGTTCCAAAACTAACTAAAGCTACTTCCATTATTCCCCAAAGCCCTTGTTTTAATGGGATGGCTTTTGGATCTTTAGAATATATAGTTGATGATGTCCCCAAGCCAGCCTCGTTTGCAAATATTCCTCTCGCTGCTCCCTTACTAATTGCCATCATAATAGTTGCACCAGCAAATCCTCCCATAACAGGAGCAGGATAAAATGCACACTTTATAATTAAACATATTGCATTTGGTATATTATTAATATGCATAGCAATGACAATTATTGTTGATATTAAATAAATTACCGTCATAGTAGGAACAACTTTTCTCAATACATTTGATGTTTTATCAAATCCTTGATTAATAATTATTATTGATATAAACATAACAACTATTCCAATAATTATCAATGGAATATTAAATGTTTCATTGATAGTTGTTGCCAATGTATTCATTTGGGCAAAACATGAATCAGTTATTACATATATCAATAATGCTATACTATATATTAATGCGAGTAATTTTCCAAAATTACCAGTAATGTGCTTTATATAATACATTGGACCACCTATATACGATCCATCCTTATTTTTTTCTCTATATTTTACAGCTAAAGCTACTTCAGACATCTTTGTTGCCATGCTAATAAATGAGATTACCCACATCCAAAAAATTGCACCTGGTCCTCCAACCGCTATTGCCGATGCAATTCCTGCAATATTTCCAGTTCCAATTGTTCCAGCCAAAACTGTACTAATTGTTTTCCTTTCGCCTTCTTCAATTTCATTCTTTTTAAATATTTTCTTCAATGTATTTCTATAAATTGTTTTTATCTTTGTTAATTGTATTAAATTACAACAATATGTTAAATACAATCCAACAGTTACGACAAATAATGTTAAAGGTGTTCCCCATAAAAAATCTGTAATTTTTGTTATGTTTTCAAACATAATTATACTCCCGCCTTTATTCCAAATAATTTTCTTTCTAAAAGTATTCCTTTTTCTGATTTATTTTTTTCTACATACTCATTAAACTTTTTGTAATCCAATTTTTCTTCTCCAAAATTTGGTATAATAGGTGTATTTTTTAGCAAAAACATCAAATCATCATCTGTCTTATAATATTCTTGTTGTACTATATCAAAAAATTCTATACTTTTAAAATTATTTTGTTTAGCTTCTTCTTTTAATTTATCAATTAATTTTATTTTTTCATTATACCCTTGTCCTCTTCCAAATAATTCTTTAAGGCTTTTACAATCATCTTCATCAATTTGTTCTGAGAAAAATGTTCCATTATTATTTAATAATCTAAAAATTTCCTTAAAATTAAATGGTGTATGTCTCGCACATATAATATCAAAAAAATTATTTGGAAACTCTAGTGTTTCAGAATTCATCTCGAAAAATCTTATTCTATCGTTTTTCTTATTTTCATTAGCCACTTTTATCATTTCTTGTGAAAAATCTGTTCCGATTTTTAACAAACACTCATTTGAAATTAAACTGCTTAATTTTTCTCCTCCACCTGTGCCTATATCTAGCAAAATACTTTGATTAGTTACTTTCCTATTAATTTCATCAAAATATTGAAAATTACTATTATCAACTAACTCATACTTCAACATTGAAAAATCCCATCCAATTAAGCTCCCTATTTTATCATAAAATTCCTTTTCATTTTTTTCATCCCTGTTTATCATAGTAAAACCTCCTAAATTTTTTTTATTTTACCACAATACATATTTTTTTTCAACTTTTCATTTAAACAAAAAAAGAAAGCAGTTGCTTTCTTTTTTTGTTTATTCAAATTGGTTTATAAGTGAAATATCCAATGCAATATATTATATTCCAAATGACATAATATACACCGGATAAAAGATTTTTTCTCATAATAGGTAGGATTAGGTTCCAGTTTGCTGTCGGTCTATGTTTGTGTAAATTTTTACTTGCAGCTATTCTTACTCCATATCCATATCTATATGCAGATTTTAAATCTTGTTTAAATGTCAAATTGTCATGTACACAGGTTATTGATGTTACTTCACCTACTTTTATCTTAGCTTTAGTTGCTCTGATATTCAATTCAGAATCTTCTATCCATTGAATATCATTATCAAAATAATAATTTCCTACTAGGTGCTTAATTTTTTTATTAACTCCTATTGCAGGACATAAGGCATATCCAGGGATTCCCATTTCTCTAGTATAACTTATAATCTTGCTTTGAAAAGTATCTTTTTTAAAGAAAACCTTTCCATCTACTAGCATATATTCGCTTAAGAGATTATGGAACTTTTTCAATGAACCTGGCACAATAATACAATCACTATCATAAAATACAACCTTATCATAATTCGCATATTCTATGCCAATATTTCTTGATTTACTTAAGTTCCTTTCAGGAATTTCCAATGTTCTTAAATAAAAATTATTACTTTTTTTAAATTCATTGACAATATTTTTTACATCTTCAGTAGCACCATTTAGTACTACTATTACTTCGCAATATTCATCAATACTTTGTAACATTGTCTTTATCCGAACATCATCTGCAACACAGATAACCAATGTTAATTCTAATTTGTTTAGCATAAATCATCTCTCCTTTTTGAATAAATAGACAAAGGAGGTCACTTTCTTATTTCAGTTTCCTCCTTTGTCTTTTGTGTTAAATGAACCTTTTTACTTTTTAAAGGCAGGATCTTGCAATCCCAAACTTTCGAAAGCTTCTTTTCTGTTTCTACATGGCTGACAAATGCCACATGGTTTTTCCCCATTTGAAACACATGTCCATGTATGCTCTAAAGGTACTTCATATTCAAAGGCAGTTTTTATAATATTCTGCTTATCTTTATAATTTAATGGAGCTTCAATAGAGACATTAGGATTATTTTTAACAGCAATGCTAATCAACTCATTCATCATCTTGATAAATTCAGGTGAGTTGTCTGGACAAATCCAAGGGCCAGCTTCGCTTCCAATAAATATTTTTTCAATATTCTTATCAGTTTCAGCCCAAGCAATTGCAGCCGTTAAAATGCATGCATTTCTGAAAGGAACATAAATCAAATCGTCTTCTTCGCTTGCCTTAATGTCGGAATCTGTAATCATTGAAATTCCCAAGTTTCCGAGCCATTTCATGTCAATTATTTTATGCTCTTTTGCTGCATAATAATTAGCAAAAAAATTGGTGTTGGATATTTCTCTTTCAATGTTTTTCTGTCCATAGTTAACCGTCAGGAAATACAATTCATATCCCCGGGATTTCGCTATGGCTGCACAAGTCGTGCTATCAATTCCACCACTAATTGTTATGATTGCTTTTTTCATAATGATTCTCCTTTCATTCTTTTTGCAAAAACAACTATTGGTTCCTCTATCACAAACAAGTCTCATTTTTTTATTATAAAAAATGATAATGAATTATGACACTATTATGTTAACATATTTTTCCAGGTTTGTCAAGCATAAAATGCTGAAGTATGCTATATTATACTATTTTATTCTATTTGTTGTTTTTTCATTTACTATATTTTATTATCTATTATTAGACTAATAATATAATTCATACTCCAATTATGTTTTAGGATAAAAGAATTCAATCACATCTGCAAATCCATTTCTATAATACTTTTCATTCCAATAATATAAATAGTCCATAAAATTTTTATCAAGTTGATCTAGTTGCTTTTTAACATACTTCTTATTCTGTTCTGGTACATTTTTTAGTATTTTCTCTGCAATTTCATCAAAATAAATACAATACTTCTTATCTCTGGGTGTCATTTTGCAAAATACCGTTTCATCTCTAAATTCTAGCCATTCTTTTAATAAATCCTCTTTTACTTCTCTTAAATTTTTCATTTGCATTCTCTCCTATACATATATTAATTCATTAAAAATTATTTCTTCTGCTTGATTCTTAA
>ERZ824600.4505-NODE-4505-length-12181-cov-3.122052_pt1 | contig 12181 bp, 6 predicted proteins | sample MGYA00519933_ERZ824600 | MGnify/ENA primary metagenome ERZ824600 (study PRJEB31778, sample SAMEA3449178) | human gut metagenome | biome: human gut; feature: human-associated habitat; material: faeces | place: United Kingdom | collected 2010/2012 ... | reverse complement strand
GTCTCCCACTGGTCGGTATTGTAGAGACTGAATGCATAGGCCATGAGCAGGAATGCAGCATCGGAGAGGCTGTCTTGCGGCGCGTCCTTGTCGTAGCAGGTTTCAAAATCGCTCAGCGTGAAACGCTCTTTCTCGGGAAAGCGTTTGCGCATCTGGTCGTAGAAACGGTCGCCATATTCCTTGATGACATAGGAGAACATATATCCGCCGTATGCACGGGCCAACTTCGACTCACCCAGCACCTGGTTGTAATAATAGTAAAACTCGCTGTCGGGAGCTTCGACCTCGACTCTGCGTCCGTCGACGATTTTATAGAATTTTCCCTGATTATAGATATAGTCGGCATAGCGCTCTTTGAGCCGCATGAATTCCCGGTCGCCCTCGCTCATGGTATACTCCATGATGCGGCCGTCCTTGCCGCCGAGGAAGTTCCAGCCGTAAAGGTCGTCGACAAGACCGTTTCTGTCGTCGTCTTTCTGGTTGGCTTTCTCTTTCCGGTTTTTCCAGATGGACTGTTTCAGGTCTTCGTGTTCAATGTCCATACCACCGCCGATAAGTGCAACGACGGGGCGTTTCTTGACTTTACGGCCTTTCAGGTAATCGTAGGCCTTGTTGACGGCGGCACCGTACACGCGGTCTTCTTCGACCGAACAGTTGTACCAGTCGAGCTCACTTTGGCTCGATGTTGCGGCCTCTTCCTGGGCCTGCACATGAAGGCCGGCCAAGGCAAAGAGGACAATCCATATCGTTTTTTTCATATTTCGGTTTAATATATGGTTTCAAGTAGTGAGTTTACTCCAAAACTTCGGGACCTTGGGCTATGGCTTTGAGGTCGATGTGGTAGGTCTCGGACATCAGACGGTTTACAAAGTCATACTTCTGCCGTATGAGCGGGTATTTGTCGGCCGGATAATGCTGGTCAAACTCCTCCTGCGTATAACGCATGGCTATGTTGACATAGTCGAGAAACGCATCCTCTCGGGTAGGTATTTCATAGACATATATTGTTTGGTCAAACATGAGTCCGAAGATTCTGTCGACAAACCCCCGATTGAGGTAGTAGTTGGGGTCGCTCTCTTTGCCGATGCCGGTTACCAGGCCGGTTTTGAAATCAAACCCGTCGTAAAATTCATCGGGAATCGCAATGGTGCCCGTCTCCACGGCTTTGGCAAAAATCTTCTGCATAATCATGCCGCGGCGCTGATGATAGGTCTTGGCGTTGACCGGTTTGAGTATCTGCTCGCCACTTGTGGGGTCAGGTTCACCGTCGAGACATACCAGCCAGAAATCAAGCCCGTCGAAGTAGTTGTTCTGGGGCACTTTGAAGGTAATTGTACCGAACGTATTGGGAATGTAAAAGTCATACACCAAATAGTAGTAGATGGGCAGTACCTTCTTGGTAATCTCGGGTGTGAGGTAGGCAAAGACATGATTTTTCATGAAGTCGACATACCACCGGGCCTGCTCGTCGGTAAGGTCGCTTCCGGTATAGGAGCCACCACCACCGGTCCAGCTGCGGTTGAAGTCGTCGGAGCTGAAATCTTTGTATATAAGGTAGATACCAAACTTCTTCTGAATGTCGATGATGTCTTGGTCCCACGGCTGATTTCCCTGCGGAAATTCAAACCGCGTGGGCATACCTTCGTTCGAGGGAATTATCGCCTCTTCCTTGTGGCAGGCGGTGAGGGCAATGAGCACCGAGAGAAAGAGTCCTGATAGATATTTCATTTTCATATTCATGGGAATATATTTTATCGTTCGGGTGCCAGTTGGTTTTGTTCGAGATAAGGATTCTTTTCCAGAATCGAGGGTGCCAGCGGCATGGCATAAGAGAGGTCGTTCTGTTGGAGCGTGTAGCGTTTGGTAACAACACCCTGTTTCTTCCAGTCGCGCGAGAAAGAAGGCATTCCGTAACGCCGCAGGTCGAACCAGCGATGCCCTTCAAAACAGAGTTCGAGACGCCGTTCAAGGCGTATGCGTTCGAGCAGGGCATCACCCGTGAGCGTCGGGTCGATGGGTGTATAGTTCTCTTCATTGAAACGCTTCTGCCGCAACTCCTCTATCAGGGTGCGGGCGAGAGCCTCCTGTTTATTCATCACCGCCGCTTCGGCCGCATTGAGGTAGGCCTCGGCCAAGCGGAAAGCTTGTCCGAAGGAGTTGGAGTTACCCGGCTCATGGTTGGCCTCAATCTGGTATTTTCCAAGCGGCAGATAGATGGCATCGTTGCGGTACTCGGTTACAATATAATGTTTCTTGCGCAAGTCGCCAGGGGTGAAAGCGTCGAGCAAATCGGGCGAAGCGTTGAAAAACTTCTGCGTGGAGTTGTCGCTGAGGGTTACATACAGGTTCAGGTAATAAGAGATGTCGGCAATGCTGCCGTAGACCCAGATGCAGTCGGGGCTGTCCATCTTGATGAAGTTGTAGTAGGGCTGGGCGGTCGACGAGGCCGGCAGGGTGCGCAGGTCGGTGAGAGAGAAGCCCCATTCGTCGATAACCTTCTGGGCGTAACGTTGGGCCTCGGTCCAATTCTCGGTGTAGAGATATACACGAGATTTGAGCAGCTGCACCATGGGCAGACTGGTCTTGCCGTCGGGCTGGTACTGTTTCTCGCGGGGAAGAGTCAGATACAAATCCTCGGCGTTGTCGAGGTCCTGGAATATCTGTTGGTAAACCTCATCGACCGTATTACGTTTGAGAAATTTGTTTTCGAGGGCACTGGTCAGCTTCAAGGGTACGCCGAGCGATGTCTTGTCGTAATTGTAAGGCATGCCATAGGTGTTTACCAGCAGGAAATAGTAGAAAGCCCGCAGGGCATAGGCCTGAGCCTTAACGTAGGCTTTCTCCTCGGCTGTGCCCGTCACACCGTCGATATAGTCGAGGGCGGCATTGGCACCCAAAATAAATTCATAGGTACTTTCCCAGATGTTGATAGGCATCATGCCCAACCCCTCCATGGTGATAAACATAGAAGGCTGCCAGCCGAAGAGGGCTTCGTATCCGCTCTCGAAACTGATGGAGTTGTCGTCGAGCGTACCCTCGGTATCGGCGCAGCAGATGTCGTCGTTGAAGATTTCGAGATAGGCGCTGATACTGGTCGAACCCGATGGTTTGGGATAGGCTTCGCCCAACAACATTTCGTTGAGAGCATTTGCCTCTTTGGGAACGAACTCGCTTTGCGATTTAGGTTCGAGAAAATCGCCGCACGACAGTGCGGTAAAAGCAAGAATGGCGGTGAGAATATATTTGGTCATGAGATGGTTGTTTGTTGTGAGGTTATGTTAAAATCCGACGTTGATACCCAGAGAGAAGGTTCGGGGCATGACACTGTTCTGCACTTCGGGGTCAAATCCGTTAAACCGTTTGCTGGCAATAACAAATATGTTATTGACATTGGCGCTAAGCAACAAGTTGCTAACTCCGATTTTTTCAAGTTTCCCAGGCTTGATATTCCACGAAAGGCCTATCTGCTGACAACGCAGGAAAGAGGCATTCACCACCATGGCGTCGGACTCTTCCCACACATAGATGGGATATTCCGTTTCGCCATTTGGCAGGCTTATATATACCTGATGTTGTCCCGGTAAGGAAGGTATGATGGTATGCAGTTCATCACCCGGCTTTTTCCAGCGATTGAGCAGGTCGCGGTTTACGTTGACGTCGGGATCGGGCATGAAGTAGCGGTTGCCAAACTGTTCATACGGCGAGAGCAGACGTTTCTTTCCACCCAACAATACCGAGAAACTGGTACTGAGGGTAAGCGACTTGTAGCGTATACTCAGGTTGAGACCGCCGGTAAAGAACGGATCGCGCTGACCCGAATACACGAGATAGGTCGTGGGGTCGAGCGTGCGGCTGCGCATCTCTTCGGGCACATCGAGGAGGTTAAAGAGCGGCTGTCCGGTCTGCCCGTCGAGCCCGGCGAACGAGTACGACCAGAAACCTCCGATGGGGTATCCCTCCTTGACGATGACATCGGTACGGCCGTTCAGGAAGTCGGCCGTTACGGCCTCATAGTCCGACTTGCCGGCACGGTTCCAGTTTTTCGAGGCGTTCACGCTGATACTCAGGGCAAAGTCGCGGGTCTGTACCGGCGTAAAACTGACGGTGTATTCCACACCCTGGTTGGTAATGATACCCCCGTTCATGTTCATCTCGGAGATACCATACTCATAGGGCAGCGACTGAGCCACAATGGCGTTGGAGCGGCGGGAATAGTATTCGAGATTCATGTTTACCATGTGGAAGAGTTCCAGGTCGAGACCCACATTCCAGCTTGTGGTACGCTCCCAGCTGAGGTTGGGGTTGGGTATCTGCGAAATGGTCGACTGGTACTGGTTATAAAGGTTGGCGATGGTACCCTGGGTAAGAATAAGGTCGGGACTAAGCCGGGTAATAGCATTTCCCTGAATACCATAGGTACCACGGAAATTGAGAACGGTAAGCCACGGCAGGTAATCTTTGATAAAGAACTCTTCCGAAGCCCGCCACGAGAATCCAAACGAATAAGTCGGGTCTATCCGACGATTGGCATCTTGTCCGAAACGGTTCGACGCATCGTTACGGATATTTGCATTGATTACGTAACGGTCGAGGAACGAGTAGGCAAAGGTGGCAAATACCGAGAAGAAGTTGTTGGTCTGGTTTGTCTTCCGCCATTGGCCCTCGTAGATGCGTTGCAGAATACCCCAGGCCTTGTCTACGCCCCCACTGATAGGCACCAAATCGCTGAGTGGCGTAGGCTGCACCAGCTTCTCTCCACGGTCGGGCACATAACCGTAGACGGTGTTGGAGATGGCGTTGTTGGTTGCCGAGCGCACTTCGACGCCGAGGAGGGCATTCAAGCGGCCCGCACGACCAAACGATTTCGACACCTGTAACTTGTTCTGTATGTTGTAAGAGGTCTGACGGGCGTTGTTGGTAAACAACTCACCGCCGAAAGGCAACATGGCGGCCTTGAACTCGGGACTGCTGGGCAACACCGAGTTGAAGTCATATCCGCGGTAATCTTCGGCAATACCGAACGTGCGTTCGGTGCGGTACGACTGGTTGTCGCTGTTGGTATTGCTGTATCCGCCGGTAAACTGATAGGTGAGCCAGTCGAGAATACGCCATTTCAGGTCGAGCGAAGCCGAAAGGTCGGCCGATTTTGATGAGGAGCCACTGTTATCCCGTTCGTTCATGAAGTTGTAACCCAGCGAGGTAACGGTATTGTTCAGCGAGTAAGTCGCTCTCTTCTGGTAGAAGACTGGGTTACCGGCTTCGTCGTACGCAGGTATGGTGCGGTTGGCAGTCGTAGCATATTGCAACGGATTGACGTTCTGTCCGAATCCGGTCGTTTCGCTCACACTGCCGCTTATCGAAGCGTTGATACTCAACTTGTCGTTGGGTGTAAAGTCAATGTTGATACGCCCCGTCATGCGCTCGCTGTCGTTTCCGATTTCCTGTCCCGACGATTTGGAGTAGCTCACCGACGTATTGTAGAAAATCTTGTTGGTACCACCGCGCACGCTCAGGTTATGATTGTGACTGAATGCGTTACGGGTGAGCAAGTCGAACCAGTCGGTATTCTGGGTCTCCAACACGGCCCGCTGGCGCAGGAACTCCTCTTGCGAGATGTCGTTTTCGAGATACATGCGCATAAGTCCCTCATAAGTATAGGGTTGCTTGATGGGCACCGAGGCGTAGGAGGTACCCCAGTTGAAGGCTTCTTCGGAAAACTGTATGCGCTCTTGCGAGTTCATGTAGTTGAGGTCGTCGTAGTGGGGGCGGTTGGTTATCGAGAAGTTGGCCGAATAATTGATGGTGAGTCGGTCCATCTTTCCTTTCTTGGTGGTAATTTCGATAACACCGTTCGAGGCTTTTGAGCCATAAATAGCCGTAGCCGAAGCATCTTTCAGCACGGTGATGGTCTCGATGTCTTGCGGGTTCAGCCACGAAATCTGGTTACCGATGATATTTTTCAGGTCGTCGGTCATAAGCGAGGCCGATTCCAGTTCGAGCGGGTCTTCCTGAATGATACCGTCGACCACCCACAGCGGGTCCTGGTTACCCATAAGGGTCGACGTACCACGAATCTGTATCTGGGGAGAGGTTCCCACACGCGTACTGGTATTGGTTACGACCATACCGGCTACCCGACCCTGCAACATCTGGTCGATACTGGTATATGCCGGCATGAGAATGTCGTCGACCTTCAAAGTGGTATAAGAGCCTACAAGATCTTTACGTTTAATATTCTGGTAACCGGTAACCGGTAACCACTACCTCTTCCATCGAATTGGTGGTTGCCGCAAGGGTAACGTCTATGCGGGTATTTCCGGTATAGGTCTTTTCCTGCGCCTCCATACCGATAAACGAATAGAGCAGCTTCACCCCCTTTTGGTCGGGAATCAATATCGAGTACCGGCCGTCCATACCACTGACGGCTCCCGTTTTTGTGCCTTTCAACTGCACGGTTGTACCGGGAAGGACTTCGCCCGTCTCGTCTTTGATAATACCGGTGATATAAACCTTGCGTGCGGCCGCTTTCTTTTTAATAAGGTATGTATTACCCTCCTTCTCATAATAGAGATCGGTGCCGTCAAGACACAGATTAAGTATTTCCGAAACAGACTTGTTCTTTACCGAGATATTCAAATGTCTGATTTCACCTATCTCGTCACTCTCGTATGAAATAATACAATCGGTCTTCTGCTGTATATACCACGCCACGGCATCTAAGGTCGCGTCTTTTACGTCGATGGAGAGCCGAGCTTCCTGGGCACTGACCTGCAAAGGTGCCAGCAAAAGTAGAAACAGAGCCACGAGGTAGCCGATGTGGAGCGATGTCGGTCGTATTCCTGTTTTCATCATAGTAATTTTGGTTTCGGGTTTCTTATTAGCACGAATAGTTCGATTGGCTACTCGACAGAGAGTCTGGTTTACAAAGTCGATTGTCGCAAAATGTGTAGTCTAATTCCCGGAATTACCCTCTTCCAAGGTTCTTTATGCATGGAAATGCGACAGTTTTCAATAGTTTTCTGCTTAGGTTAAGGGAGATTTCGGTTTATGTCGCTGCATTATGCTATGCAAACATAGAAAAAAGAATTTATTTTCTCTTTAATTTCGTGCTCTATAATGCACGCCTTCGTAGTTAAAAAGTATTATATCTCCGTCATAAACACGCATTTTTATCTGTATATCAAGCATTTAATATAAACATCCACTCTATACAAAACAAAAAAAATAAAATCACATAGTAAGCAGTTTCGCAAACTTTGTATATATTTGCAACGATATAGTGCCGAAATCTTTTTCTTTTTAAAATAAGATCCTTAACATTTTAAATTTCTGCGTATGAAGAAACAAAACTCCTTCAAAACATTGTTTACGCTTGTGGTTATAGCTCTGTTTGCCTTCACGGCACGCTCCGCACAAGCAGCTGTTACGCTCGACGATTTGGCAGGGACCTATACGTTCGTTGCCACCGGCGTAAGTGAAAATCCCGGGAACTTGGCTACTGAATTCGATGTTATTGTCAGTCTCACCGGCAACGAGAATGAGGTAAAATTCAGCAACTTTGTAGCCTCGGCCAACTCATTCGTAGGCACCTTCGATGCCGATGCTCAAACCATAACCGTAGCATTCGGTCAATATCTGAACGACAACTTCGACATGCTGGGCGGTGAAGGTTACACCGAGCAGGGCTCTTTCGCCTTCACGGTAAATGCCGACGGAAGCCTCTCGACCGATGCCGTATTCGGCATTGCTTCGTTCTTCGGCGATGCAATACTTTTCAGCGGAGCCACTCTCACCAAGACCGTGCAGGTAGATGTTCCCCTGGCCGACGTGCTGGGCACCTACTCTCTGGTAGCTACCGATGGAAATTATTTCGACATGTCGTCGTTCTTCCCCATGCCCACCGACGACCCCAAAACGACAGCCCGCTACACCGACTTCGACTTTACCATCGCTGCCGATGCTGCCAGCGGTGAAAATGCCCTCACCATTACCGGCATGTGGGGTATCGATGCTGCTTTCAAGGCCACCTACAACCAGACCGATCGCCGTATCGTCATCTCCGCTCAGACGGTAGGAAACTGGGACATCACCAGCGAGGTGTACATGTCGGTAAAATCGGCCACGGAGATTATCTTCGACGATCCCAGCTTCACCGTTAAAGACAATACCACCAGCGAAGCCATCAACATCGCGGCAGCCACCGCAACCAAGAAAGATGCCGGTAGCGCTGTCATCGAAGAAAGCTCCGACAACACCTCGGCTCTCATCTACGCTCAGAACGGCGTACTCTATGTAAAGGCTGCTCAAACGGTAAAAGTAGAAGTTTACAGCCTCAGTGGCGCACTCATGAACCAAGGTACCTCCGACGCAGCTATCACCCTGCCCCGCGGCATGTATCTTGTAAAAGCCGGAAACCAAATACAACGTGTTATCCTCTAATCGGGACGTAGCCACGTTTCCTTTATAGGGACAAAATACCAACGCCGTCGCAGGATTCTGCGACGGCGTTTTTTTATAGCAATCATTGTGTACAGGATGCGAAGACGTAAAAAACAAAGCGAGTGCAAGAGCCATATATCAAGAGAAAATAAAGAAATAAAAGCAATTGATTTACGGCCAAAATTAGAGAAGATTCTGTCTTTTCATTAAAATACATTATCTTTGTAGCAGGCTTAAGTCTTTGAAGAATGTATTTTGACTTACAACACATATTGTTATATACTATAGCATATTTTAGCGGCTTTTTGTTGCCTGTCGCATTATGTATATATTATATACATTCTCAGTCAAATAAGTCTACTGGAAATTTGGATATGTGTAAAATTTGTGTAAACACACACACACACACACACACTCTCTCTCTCTCACTCACTCTCTCACTCTCTCACTCTCTCTCTGACTAGCCTTTTCCGCGCGTCATATTATTTATTTTTACGAAGATATGCAAGAATGAGAATCTTTTCTTGCGAGAATTTTCCACCCTTTTCCATATTCGTGTCTTCATTTTTATCCACCCTCAAATTAATCGTTGCGGGCATCGCATCTTTCCCGAACAGGTTAAGTGATGGTAATACTTCAAGGCTTTCCAGGGAGATACGTCCAGACATAGAATCTTTACCCCTATAGATTTGACTATCAGAAATATAATCAGTCAAACAGATGTTTATATTTTTCATGTAGAGAAAACAATGACTCTCGAAAATTCCGTAAAATATGAAAAAACTACTGATGCTGATAATCCTTACGCTCATCACATCCTGCCAAAGGAGCGATGAAAAAATGTCGTATGTCAGCCATATCACGCATGTTGAAGGCATTGTAGCTGCCAATGATAGTATAGAAGCCCTTGAGAATCTTCTGGCAGAGTACGAAGCCCAATGCGATGATGTTGGACAAATGATAGTCACAAGAAAACTTGGTGAAATCCATCGTGAATCCTCAAATTTCATGACGGCCTTGGACTATCATGAAAAAGCATTATTTCTGGCAAACAAATTAAAGGACACTGCCAATATCATCAATATACTGAATCAGCTTGGTACCGACCTCCGACGCCTTGGAATTCTAGATAAAGCTGCAAGCAGGTTTTACGAGGCGCTTTCTTTCTGCGAGAAATATAGTAACAAGAATTCAGCTGAAATTATAATACACAAAGTAATATCGCTTAACGGAATAGGAAATATCCAACTCAGTCTTCATAACAACCATGCGGCAGAAAAAATTTTCAGGGAGGCTCTTTCCGGTGAGAAAAGTCTTGGAAGTCACCTCGGTCAAGCCATGCATTATGTAAACATAGGCTATATCAAGGAGGCTAATGGAGAAAAAGATTCGGCATGGATCTATTACAATTACTCAATGGAGCAATGCCGGCTAGCAAATTCAAAACTCGGCATATCGGTGTGCTATAATCATTTCGGGCGACTGGCAGAGCAGAACAATGAATGGGATAAGGCATTGGAGGCATATAAAAATGCCTATGATTTGATGGTTGGAAACAAAGAACGGTGGTATTGGCTGGAATCATGCCTTTCCATGGCAAGGGTATATTTGGCCATGGGACAAGCCGAAAATGCCCGCTGCTATATCAACGAAGGATTAAAAACAGCCACAGAGATAAAATCATGGGAACATCTTGCAGAAGCATATCGCTTGAAGTCCATATTTGAAGAACAAAGAGGCGATTATAAAGCGTCGCTTGAAAATTTCAGGAAACATTCAGCCTTCACCGACAGTATAATCAATAAAAAGAACATTAATCATCTGGATAATCTTAGGGTAAATTATATAACCGAAAAAGGAAATAAAGAAAAAGAGCTTGTCAGCCAAGCATATGTCAACGAACAGCAAAAAAAGAAGATGATACTTTATTTCCTCATCGTAGCTATATTTGTTTCAGTCATAGTGATTTCTTCTCTTGTCTATGTCTTGAAATTCAAAGCCAAAGTGCAGCATATCATCAAAGAAACCAGTCAGGCAAGACAGGAATTCTTTACAAATGTCACGCACGAATTCCGCACGCCTCTTACCGTAATCCTTGGCTGTGCGGAGGTTCTGAAATCAAAAGTCAAGATAAAAGAATATGCAACGGAAGTTGATGCCATTTCAAGGCAGGGACAAAGAATCCTGACTCTGGTTAACCAGCTTTTGGACATTGCCAAGGTACAATCTTCCATAGGTAATGCCGATTGGAAAAATGGCAATATTACGGCTTTTATTCAAATGATTGTGGAGAATATCCGTCCACAAGCCATAAAGAATCTTGTGGAAATCGAGTATCATGCCGATAAAAAAGAAGTCTATATGGATTTTGTACCTGATTATATCTATAAGGTTATAACAAACATTCTATCCAATGCCCTGAAATTTACCCGTAAAGGAGGCAGGATAACCATTAGTAGCGCAGTCGTCAATGGCAATATTCAGATAACTGTTGAAGATACCGGTTGCGGCATTAAACAGGAGGACTTGCCACATATTTTCGAACCATTCTTTCAGGCAAATTCCGGCTCCGGTGTCGGTACCGGCATCGGCCTGGCATTAACGAAACAGATGGTCGAGGCTATGGGTGGCGGCATAAAGGTTTCCAGCAGGGAAGGAAAGGGTTCCTCGTTTGTCTTGTCTGTTCCGATAAGGCATGGAGAGAAAGAATTGGAAAAATGGATTCCTGATTTCGTCGCAAAAACGACCAATAACGAAACGGCAATTATTGAAGAGAACAATAAATATGTCTATCACGACGATACCATTTCAAAAGACACCGACATTGCCCTTGTCGTTGAAGACAATGAAGACATAGCCGGCTACATCGGAAATATCATCCATCAAGAGAACTTTTCTGTTGTCTATGCCCGTAACGGTCGTGAGGGTATAGTCAAAGCCGAAGAGTATGTTCCAGATATCATCATTACGGATATAATGATGCCCGAATACGACGGTCTGGAAATGATACGGGATATCCGCAATTCCGAACTTCTCAACCATATTCCTGTCATTATTATCACGGCAAAAAGCGATGACGCCTACAAGTTACGGGGACTTGACTGTGGAGCCGATGCCTGTCTGATAAAACCGTTCAGTCCTGACGAATTGAAATTGCGAATCCGCAAACTGATCTGTTACCGCAGTATGCTCAAAGAAAAATACAGTCAGTTCCTAACCGATGGCAAAGAGTTGGCAAAAGAGCCGGATACCCCCGAGCAGGAGAAAAAATTTCTTGTGAAACTCAACAGTTTCATATCCTCCAAAATCTCCCTTTCCAATTTGAACTCCGAAATGCTTGCAGACCACATGTGCCTGAGTAAATCCCAGCTCAACAGGAAAGTAAAGTCCATAAGCGGCATGAATACAACCACTTATATCAATCAGTCAAGGCTGGCTCATGCCCAAGTTCTCCTGCGGGATAAGGAAAGGTCTATTGGCGATATTGTCCTAATGTGCGGTTTTGAATCTGCAAGTTATTTTGCCAAGCAGTTCAAGAAAAAATTCGGCATGACGCCGTCGCAATACCGAAAAAAAAATTCCTGATTTCCCTTTTTGGAATTTGCATTTTTAATATTACCACAAAATATCAAATAATAGTGCTTTAGCCATTTTTTTTGCGTCTCATGTTATAATCGTTGGGGTACGATTGGGTTCGGGAGTAATAGTTCCTCTCCGATTATGCGCCGTATATTCTAACAGG
>ERZ824600.4504-NODE-4504-length-12185-cov-3.173784_pt1 | contig 12185 bp, 13 predicted proteins | sample MGYA00519933_ERZ824600 | MGnify/ENA primary metagenome ERZ824600 (study PRJEB31778, sample SAMEA3449178) | human gut metagenome | biome: human gut; feature: human-associated habitat; material: faeces | place: United Kingdom | collected 2010/2012 ... | reverse complement strand
CCGCAGCCGCCGAAGCGGTGCTTAAGCCGTAAGGCGGGAATTGTGCGGTGTTGCCTTAAGTGTAAAGAAACTCTACATGGATATAACGAGAAGTGAAAAGCAGGGCAACCCAGGGAACCCTACTGGAAAATCCGCATCGCTTATTCCAGCGCTGCCTTTGCGGCGGCAATTTTGGCGTTGGCTTCAGCCAGCTGGCGGCAACAATCGTCTGTGGTGTCATCGCGCTCTAGGCGGTTGCGGTCCCCAATCAGGGCGGTCCAATACTGGCCACCGTTATATTCAAACACGACCCAATCGTACCCGTTGTATTTTTCCTTGGTGATCTGGGTAACCGGGTAGCTGCCCAGCGGCAGGTAGCCCACCACATCGTTCAGATTGGCGGTATAAAAATATTCTGTGTTGGAACCAAAAACCGTGAGCTTATATCCGCTCACGGCTGTCATGTCCGGCCCATCGCTGCCATACCCGTTAAAATTCCCGGCGCGTATCGTGGGCAGATAGTCCTGATAGCTGTAATCCAGATCCACCGCGCCGGTAATGCCGCTGACGGTGCCGGAACCGGAATACTGCCACATGCCGTACTGCCCGGTGTACCCCAGGCTGGAGCGGTAATCCGCCACCCAAAGCGGATAGTTTGCCAGCGCGGAAGCATTCATATACGAGTTGATGTAGTTGGTGTAGCTGTACCAGCCCGCGTACCATTTGCGCTGGTTCAAAATATCCATGGCGTATTTGACCAGGTTCGTCAGCTGCGGTTTGCCCAGGCTGGTCAGGCTGCGGGCCTCCACATCTACAAACACCGGGTATTCCAGCTGTAAGCCCTCCAGCGCGTTCAAAAAGGTGGTCAGCTCCCCGGCAACAGCGCTTTCGGTGCGGGCATAGGTGTAATAATAAGCCCCAACCCGCAGCCCGGCGGCATGGGCGCCGTTCACGTTTTGCAGAAAATAGGGGTCCACATACGCGCCGTTGTTGTTGCTGGACCCAATGCGTACAATGGCAAACTGTTTGCCCGCCGCGGCAACGGCACTCCAGTTGATGCTGCCCTGATACCGGGAAACATCGATCCCCACCTGAAACAAAGCCATACAAAAATCCCCCTCCCAGGATTGCCTGCCGTGCAGGTGTATCCTACAGCATGTTATGCTGGAAAGGAGAGGGAAGTGAATCTTATGAAATTGCTGCCGGCGCATTCATGCGGCGGCGCTGAATAAGCAGGGACGCGTTAAATCACAATGCCGCCGTTTACGCCGAGCACCTGCCCGGTGATGAACCCGGCCCCGCGCCCGGCCAAAAATACCAGCGTGCGGGCAACTTCTTCCGGGGTGCCAAGGCGCTCCACGGGGGTCTCTTCCGCCAGGGCAGCTTTGTCCTCTGCGGTAAAGCTGGCCATCATGTCGGTTTCAATCACACCGGGAGCCACGCAGTTCACGCGAATGCCTTTTGAGGCAACCTGTTTCGCCAGAGCCCGCGTAAACCCGATAATGGCACATTTCGTAGAAGCATAATCAATCAAAATTTCTCCCGGATAATATGCCTGAACCGATGACGTCGTAACAATCGTTCCCCCTTCCGGCAAAAAAGGAAGAGCGGCCTGCGTCAGCCAGAACAGAGAAAAGACATTGGTGGCAAAAGTTTTCACCATCTGCTCACTGCTCAGCGTCATAATATCCCGGTTATACTGCTGGCGTCCGGCTACCATTGTCAGATTATCCAGGCCGCCCAAAGCATCGGCAGCCGCTTTCACAATCCGGCGGCAGGAAGTTTCATCACTGATGTCCCCCGGAATAAGAAAAATTTTATGTCCCTCGCTTTCCAAAAGATTCTGCAATTCTTCCGCATCGCTTTGTTCAAAAGCCAGATAATTGACGGCCACTTCTGCTCCCTCCCGCGCATAAGCGATTGCGGCCGCGCGGCCGATACCGGAATCTCCCCCGGTTACCAGCATTTTTCTTCCCGCCAGCCGACCGTGCCCGATATAGCTTTTCTCTCCGCAGTCCGGCCGCGGCTCCATTAAATTTTGCAAGCCTGGTGCTTCCTGCGGCTGCTTGGCAAAATCTCCGTGAAAATAAGCCGTCGTCGGATTAATCAGTTTTGTTTTTTCATTCATTTTTTCCTCCCTGACAATATAAGTTACGCCCGGCTATTTAATCATCTTTGAACGGCTTGCACCGGTTATAAATCTAATGATTATCCTTTTCGTACAAAAAACGGAGCCGCCCCAAAGGCGGCCCGTTTTTTTAATCACGCTTCGGAAGTTTCGTCTTCGACCAGACTGTCAAACACATCCTGCAACGACACGACGGCCAAAGCCAGTGCCGCTTTTGTCGGCACGCTGTCGGCCAAAGCGTTCAGCATCAAAAAATCATGTATGGTTCCGTTAATCCGGACAGATCCCACCGTTACGCCGGCTTCATCCAGTTTGCGGGCATATGCCTCTCCTTCATCGCGCAAAACGTCATTTTCGTCAGTAATGATTAATGCTGCCGGCAAGCCTTCCAGTTCCTCGCTGGCAGCGCGCAGCGGACTGGCATAAATCTCCCCGCGGCTGTTTTCATCGGGAGCATACTGTTTCCAAAACCACTCCATCGCCTTCTTTGTTAACCAGGGCCCTTCGGCAAACGCGTTATATGATTTTGTTTCAAATGCGGCGTCGGTCACCGGATACAGCAGCAGCTGAAAATCAATCTCCGGCTTATTATCATTGGCTTTGGCCATTAATGCCATCACGGCAGCCATATTGCCGCCGACACTGTCACCCGCCACCGCCAGACGCCCGGTATCCAAATTATACTTGGCACCATATTCCGCCACATATTGCAAAACGGCAAACAAATCGTTGGTCGTTTGCGGATATTGAGCCTCCGGCGAAGGCGTATAAACCGGAAACACCACCGCTGCCGGAATTTCATCGGCCAGCTGACGAATCAGACGGTCATGTGTCGTTTCGTCTCCCATCACCCAGCCGCCGCCGTGAATATAAAACACCACCGGCAGGGTATCGTCAACATCCGCAGGTCTGACAATCAGCACCCGCATTTCCCTGCCGTTGTCCAACGGCACTTTTATCTCTTCGATTTTAGCCTCCGGTTTGACGCCCTCGTCTTTCTGAACCTCCCGAAGCACTTGGCGCGCTTCCTGCGGTGTCAGTTCATATAAAGGTTTTCCGCCGGCTTTTTCCAATTCCGATACAAACTTTCGAACCGGTTTAACCAAATCTGCCTCATGCATTTTATCCTCCTGCAACTGTTTTTGTTACAAGGATATATGCCGGACAGCCGCGGTTTCAAGAGCCGGACAGCTTGCTATCCCATCAGCTTGCCGTCATGGCTGACATTCGCCGCCGGCATGTCCGCAAAATGAATACCGACAAAAAGGCCTTCCGCCCCGAAACGGCGAACGGCAAAATCTTTCAACTGCCGAGCCAGTTCCGCCTTTTTATCGCCGAAACCGATTGACTTAAATTCAACCAGCGCCCCGATGTTTTCCGTCGTACCCCCAAACAGAATTGCCGCCCCGCTGTTAATTTTAACCGTTACATAATTTTTCGGCTTGTTCAGCACCCGAACCGCAATCTCACTGAGTTCGTCCAGCATCTCGGCAGTTACTTCCGTTCTTGCATTCGTATCTATTGTAATAAACGGCATCTTATGTCTCCTTAAGTATTTTTATGTTAAAAACCGATATTCTCTCACCACCACAGGCTTTCTTCCGCCTCTTCCTGCGTCCATCGGCAGAGAGCCATGTCAACCTTTTCCTCCGCGGTAAAAACGACCCCTTCGGCCTGAAGCAAAGCATACTGCCTGTCGCCGAAAGCCAATCCGCCGTCTTTATAAACCACCCGCTGCCAGGGCACATGATCTTCATCATCTGTCTGATGCAGCGCATATCCGACGGCCCGGGAAGCATGGGCATTCCCCGCCAGCCGGGCAACCTGCCCGTATGACATCACCCGCCCCGGCGGAATCCGACAGACAATTTCATAAACCCGCCGGTTAAAATTAGTCATCGCTGCCCCGGGAAAATTGCAAAACAGCCTTTCCTGCCTGCAAAACCAGTTCCCGGTCAGTCAGTTTTTTAATCTGATACGCCTCACTGAAATCTATTGTCTGACCGTTGCCGATGCTCTTGCCTTGCAAAACCAGCTCACTGCCGCGGCGGCTCCAGCTCTCGTAAACCAGCGTGCTCATATTGATTGAAGAAGCCTTGCCGCCATCTTCCAGCCAAACGCCCTGCACGGCTCCCGCCATTCCCGGCACCGGCTGCAGCCATTTTCCCTCAACTGCCGGCTCATGACAACCTGCCAGCAGCATCAGCGGCAAAAACAACAGCAGCAAATTCTGTAATTTTATCATTATTCTTCTCCTTGTTAAACCTGTTTGTCATCGGCCTTTTCTGACGGCTCGGCTTTTTCGCCGTGATGCCCGCGCAGATTGGCCAGAAATTGAGCCTCTATCTTCATATATTGGGTCAGCAGCCATTTCGACTGCGCGAGAACAATGACGGAAATCAGCAACAACAGCAGCGAAACTTTGGCATCCTCGGTCAAAAACTTGTGAACCACCATCACAATGAAAAACGCCACCACCAAAAGCCGGAAACTGGTCATCAAAACCAGCGGCAGCCGATTCGTCTTTTTTGATATCCAGAGTTTGTAATAAATCTTGGCCAAAATGCTGTTTGAAATAAAAAAGTTTTTGACGTTTTCGGCATTTTCTCCCCAATTGCCGCAAAAATCAAATTTTTCGCCCACTTTTTTTACCCAGCTGTTTTCGGTTACGCTTTCTGCCCGCGGTTTTCTGATTTTACACAAAACCTTCACTGCCGTATCCCGCAGAAAAGCCGGCAAAATCGCTTCCCAACCGATTAGCGCCTTCAAAAACGGCGCCATGGCAATCAGCGTAACCGCCGTCATCACAACCCGGCCGCCTATTCCCGGTAAAACTCCGGCCACCAACGGCTGCAGATAATGTCCCGACAGCAGAATAATCGTATATAAAATCATTGAGAACAAAATCATACGCAGTAAATAATTTTTAAACAGCTCGGTCCATAACCGCTCTTCCGAAGGGCTGACTTTAACTTCTTTCTCCGTCCGGCTGATATAAGCCTGCCATGATTTCGGCGCCGCCCGCAAAACAAACTGATAAAAAGGGCCGGCCGCTTTAATCATCATCGGCGTCAAAAATGTGGTAATTACCGAAACGGCCACAATAATCGGATAAACCCGGGCATCCAGAACTTTCAGACTCAAACCGAGACTGGCAATAATAAAAGCAAATTCACCCACCTGCGCCAAAGAAAAACCGCACAAAATCGCCGTTTTCACAGGCTGTCCGGAGATAATGAATCCCAAACAGGAAAAAGCCACCTTGCCGGCAATAACAATCAGCGTAATCAAAAAAATCGGCCAGGCAAACTCGACAAACATCGACGGATCAACCATCATTCCGACCGAAACAAAAAATACCGCGCCGAAAAAATCCTTAATCGGCTGAATATTGCGCTCGATTCGGTGAATCAGGCTGCTCTCCGCTAAAATAGACCCCATGATAAAAGCGCCCAGCGCTGCGGAAAAACCGGAATATGTTGCCATATAAACCATGCCGAAACACAAACTGATGGTAATCAGCAGCAACATTTCATCCGTCAGAAAGCCTTCGATTCGTTTCAAAAAAGTCGGCACCAGATAAATGCCGCTGACAAAACACAACACCAAAAAAGAAATCAGTTTCAGCGTACTTATCAGCAGTTCCCCACCGTCAATACTGTTGCCGAGAGCAATTGTCGGCAGCAGCACCAGCATCAGGATTCCCATAATATCTTCCACCACCAACACCCCGAAAACCAAATCCGTAAACCGCTGTTTTTTTACGTTAAGGTCATCAAAAGCCTTAATGATAATCGTCGTTGACGACATTGAAATCATGCTGCCGAGAAAAAAACTGTCCATCGTTGACCAGCCGAGCAGAATACCGGTACTGTATCCTAAATAAAGCATAAACAGAATATTGGCATTGGCCGTAATCATTGCCGCTTTGCCTACGTTCATCATCTTTTTAAAACTGAATTCCAGCCCCAGCCCGAACAATAAAAAAATCACGCCGATATCTGCCCACAATGTCAGGTTCTCCCTGTCGCTGACAGTCGGCAGCAAATTAAAAAACGGACCCGCCAGAATTCCCGCCACGACATACCCCAGCACAATCGGCTGTTTCAGCTTTTTACAGATAAGCGTGGTTATTCCGGCATAAATGGTAATTAATGTCAGATCGACAATCAGGGCATGAATATGATGCATTCTTTTTCCGTTGCGCAATAAATTGAATTTCTGCGTTAAAAATAGTTTGTTACGGTTTAAATTTCATTAAAATTGAGATTAAACAATTTCAAAACACATTGCCGTAGCATCATCGGCACTTCCCGTCTCTTTTCTGCCTTGGACAACTTTCATTGCCGAAGCACTGACATCTCCCGCTGATTTTAGTTCATACTGTCTTAATTTCTGCCCCAGAGCCGCCAATGAGGAAAACGTTTTGCCCGCTGCCGCCAGCTCTGCGGCATCTGCCAGACCAAACTTAAGAACTTTCTCAATAAAACCGTCGGAACTCAGCATAAACGATTTCAACTCGGACGCTGAAACGGACATTTCCCAAACATCGCCCCGGTTCAGATAATTTATTTTTCTCCCGGCGGCCGACACCGGCTCCGCTCCGCCGATGAAACGATCCAAAACCGCGTCTCCGCCATAAAAGGGAACCCAATACCCGCCAGGTAAAACCCCGAGGCTTTGCCGGGTTTGTTTCATATAGAAATATCTGACCTTAGCTTTCTCCTCCGCCGGAAGGTTATCAAAATCCGGCTTCTCCCGGCGGATTTCAGCTTCACGCGCAGCTCTTATCTTTTCCAACACCGGACTGCCGACAACGGTTTCCAGCCTTCCGTCCCGATATTCAAGCAGCAAACAACAGTCCCCCGAACCGACGGCCTCCCACCGGCTGCCCCTCTGCCGAACGGCAATAACTGCCGCTGAGGGCGTCCGAAAACGTTCACAAGAACCAAACAACGGCTGCACCTGCCGCGTTGCTTCCCCAACCGAAAGTTTTAGGACCTGCCGCAGTCCGAGCCTTTCATCCGCCATATTCGCCAGCAGACGTTCAGCCAGTTTCTCGGCCCACACTCTTGCCGACGAATATCCCCCGCTCACTATATCCGGCAGACTGACAAGATTTCCCCGAACATCAACGTCTTTAAGAAATCCCGTGGCACCGTCGGCAACAACTGCCGCTCCCGAAACATTTCCCTGACCGCCCTCATCATAAAGCATAACGTCCTCTTGCTTAATGTCATTCATATCCAGAGAACTGATTAATTTTAAAGCCATTGCCTGCCCTTTTTAATGCCGGAATAACCCAAACTGCTTTAACAATATATTGATTCTCTTAAATTTTATTTACCGAAAATAAAAATTTTCGGCTCACCCCGCCCCGAACAATAAAGCCGCGTCACCGCGGCTTTATAAATGTCAAATTTTCTTTTTGGAAATAAATTACTTATACAGAGAATTGCCTTTAAAGTAATTAATTCCCATTGCCGTTTTCACTTCGTCCAGCGTTCGGGAAGCCGTTTCTCTCGCTTTTTCGCTGCCGGCTTTCAACATATCGAAAATCTGTCCCAAATCCTGAGCAAAAACTTCCCGTTTTTCGCGGATAGGTTTCAGCTCGTTCTGTAAAATTTCATTCAAAAATTTCTTAACCGTCCCGTCACCCAGACCGCCTTTGCGGTAATGCGCTTTCAGTTCGTCAAGATTCTGATAGGACGGCAGAAAAGCGGCAAAATGTTCGTCACGGCAAAAGGCATCCAAATAAATAAACACCGGGTTATTTTCGGTATGCCCCGGATCCTCCACCCGCAGATGAGTCGGATCGGTAAACATGCTCTGAACTTTTTTCTTCAGCTCATTCGAACCGTCTGACAGATAAATGCAATTGCCCAAAGACTTGCTCATTTTCGCCGCACCGTCTAACCCCGGCAAACGGGAACACATGCTGTTTTCCGGCAAAATGGCCGTCGGCTCCGCCAAAACCTCTTTATAAATCGTATTGAACGAACGCACGATTTCCCGGGTCTGCTCAATCATCGGCAGCTGATCTTCGCCGACCGGCACCAGATTCGCTTTAAATGCGGTAATGTCAGCCGCCTGACTTATCGGATAAGTAAAGAAACCGACCGGAATGCTCTGTTTAAACCCGCGCATCTGAATCTCGTTTTTAACCGTCGGATTCCGTTGCAAACGAGAAACCGTAACCAAATTCATATAATAGAAAGATAACTCGCAAAGTTCGGGAATCTGCGATTGAATAAAAATCGTCGCTTTTTTCGGATCCAAACCGCAGGCCAGATAATCCAGCGCCACTTCCGAAATATTGTTCCGAACTTTGTTAATGTCGTCGGCATTGTCCGTCAACGCCTGCGCATCGGCAATCATAATATAAATATTCTGATAATTGCCGCTGTTCTGCATCTCGACACGGCGCTTTAACGAACCGACATAATGCCCCAAATGCAGTTTTCCGGTGGGTCTGTCCCCGGTTAAAATAACGTCCATGAATATAATCCCTCAAAAAATTTCTTCTTCAAGCAATTAGCATACCCCGCTAACCTTGTCAAGCTGACAGCCGCCCCGGAAACCCTGCCGGAAAACTTTTTATCCATAAATGGCGCACCCGGAGAGATTGGCTCCTTTCAGTCGCCGCTGCGTCGTCGTTCGGCTTCGCCTCACCGGCATACGCTGTCTGCCTCTCCTCCTTGTCAAACCCACTTTTTCGCAGGTTCAAATCCGCCGATACCCAACATAAAAAATACCACCCGCTGAAGGGGTGGCATTTTTTATGGCGTACCCGGAGGAAGCGCTAAGTAAAAATAACCGCTGCTCCGGTTATTTTTATCTGCAAGCTCTCTGTAACATCTTAATGAGTGAGGAAAATTCTTGACCGAAACGAATTTAGATGCCTGAGAACGAACCCGGGTTCGACCCTTCCGGGAAGCCACAAAAACAGCTCCTCACCTTCACGGTGGGGAGCTGTTTTTTAATCTGGCGTACCCGGAGGGATTCGAACCCACGACCTTTGGCGTCGGAGGCCAACACTCTATCCAACTGAGCTACGGGTACATCAAAACAGAGATACTTCTAGCCCATTTTATTTTAATACTCAAGAAAAATTTGAATTTACGCCGATATTTCTATAACCGGAAAGCCCGAACACGCATTTTTTGCTTGACTTAGCTTAAAATTATAGTTATTAACAAGCAACAAGTTTATTTATTCAAGTTAAATGAGGATATTTCATCATGGCTAAAAAATGTGATTTAACCGGCACCGGCGCTATGAGCGGCAACAATGTCAGCCACGCTAACAACCGCACTCGCCGCCGTTTTCTGCCGAATTTGCAGGTTGTTTCCCTGCTGAGCGAAACTCTGGGCAAAATTTTCAAACTGAAGGTTACTTCTGCAACATTGCGTTCGATTGAACACAACGGCGGTTTGGATTCTTATTTGGAATCGACCTCCAACAGCAAACTGACCGAAGAAGCTAAAAAAATCAAAAAAAGCATTGCTAAAAATAAAGCTTCCAAATAAGTTTGGTATTAAGGTTTTAAGAATATCCTCCCCTTTTCCGGCGGAGGATATTTTTTTATCCCCATAATTCACAGACCGGAGAAAAGGGCTCTCAAAAAACCGATTGCCTTTCTGTAAATTTACGCTATAACCAACTCCAGAGAAACGTTTTAAGAGATAGAGTAACCGCAATGGAAAAACCTGACCCGACCCTGCTGCCGCAAAACCTGGAAGCCGAACAGGCTCTGCTTGGTGCCGTTCTCGCCAATAACAAGGCTTTTGAACGCATTTCGGAATTTCTGAAACCGCAGCATTTTGCCGATGCCATTCACAGCAAAATTTATGAAGTTATCGCCAAATTAATCCAGCGCGGTCATGTTGCCGACGTTATTACGCTGAAAAACTATTTTGAGCAGGAAGGCACATTAAACGAAGTCGGCGGCCACCAATATCTGGTCAAACTGGCCGACAGCGCTTCCCCGCTGACCAATGCTGAATATTATGCCCAGTTTATTTATGACAAATACCTCCGCCGGGAACTGATCAACACCGGCTATGAAATCGTCAACGAGGCTATGAAAGAAGACCTCGACTCCGATGCAACCAGCCAAATTGAAATGGCTGAAAAAAAACTTTTTGATCTCTCCAACGAAGGAGATTCCCAAGGCGGCTTTACCGACTTTGCAACGGCTCTGACCTCTTCGCTCAGTCACATTGAAGCGGCTTATCAAAAAGACGGTAAAATCTCCGGCCTGCCGACCCAGCTGGATGCGCTGGACAACAAAACCGGCGGCCTGAACAATTCCGACCTTATCATCATCGCCGGCCGTCCGGCCATGGGTAAAACCGCTCTGGCAACCAATATGGCTTATAACGTTGCCGAATATATGAGCCATGATAAAAATATGGACCCCAAATCCAAAGGAGTAGCCTTTTTCTCTCTCGAAATGTCAGCCGATCAGCTGGCCAGCCGTATTCTTGCCACCGTTACCCAAACCAACGGCCACAAGATGCGTACCGGAGAATTGGACAATGCCGAGTTCACCCGCATTGCCGCCGCTGTTCGCGAATTGGAAAAAATTCCGCTTTACATTGACGATACCCCGGGCCTGAACATCAACACCATCCGCACCCGCGCCCGCCGCCTGAAAAGAAACAAAGGGCTGGGCCTGATCGTTATTGACTATATCCAGTTAATCGTCGGTTCCGGCAGCAAAAAGAACGAAGGCAACCGCGTGCAGGAGCTCTCTGAAATTTCCCGCGGACTGAAAATTCTTGCCAAGGAACTGAACGTTCCGGTTATTGCTTTGTCCCAGCTGAACCGCGGCGTTGAACAGCGTGACGATAAACGTCCGGTCATGTCGGACCTGCGTGAATCCGGCTCTATCGAACAAGACGCCGATATCGTCATGTTCGTTTATCGTGAAAACTACTATATTCAAAACGAAGAACCCAAACAAAAGGCCGGCGAAACCCCCGAACACCTCCAGCACCGAATGGAGGAATGGCAACAACGTGTCCGCGCCACCGCCAATATCGGCGAAGTCATCATCGGCAAACAGCGTCACGGCCCTACCGGAACCGTCCAGCTGTTTTGGAACGGCGACTTTGCCCAGTTTGGCAACCTCACCAAAGAGGAGTACCTCCCTGAACAAGTTGGTTAACACATATTTGCGCCCGGCCGGGCAAACCGCGGTTAAATACTTTATACTGCTGACCGGCTATTGCTGCATGTTCACCTTCGCCGCCGTCATGATCAGCGTATCTCTGCTGCGCGGGTTATATAAAACCGTTAAGGAAAAATGCCGCCATGAATAAAGCGTTAAAAGATTACACCCGGGAAGAATGGGAAGCTGTTTGCAACCGCTGCGGCAAATGCTGTCTGGTCAAAATTCAGGATGATGAAACCGATGAAATTTTTTTATACTGACGTCGTCTGCCGTTATATGGATATGGAAACCTGTACCTGCACCCGTTACGACGAACGCTGCACATTGGTTCCTTCCTGCCTGAAGCTCACACCCGAAAATATCGATAAAATCGATTGGATGCCTCAATCCTGTGCCTACCGCGCCTTGTTTGAGCACCGTCCCAAGCCGCCCCGGCAAAGCATCAGCGGCCGCTGCGTGCCTGAAACGCTGGTTTCCGACGAAGAACTTGAAGACCACATTGTTGATTGGGAAGATTTATAATAAGCCGGGGATTTAAGAATGAACAAAACAGACTATTTAATTGAAGACGACTATACCCCGCAGTCCCGCTACGATAATCTGAAAGAGGTTGAACCGGAATTCTGGAAACACAAAAAACTTGAACAGATGAACAAAACCGAGTGGGAACTGCTCTGTGACGGCTGCGGTAAATGCTGTCTGAACAAGTTGGAAATCAAAGGCAAAATCAAGTTCACCAACACGTATTGCCGCTTTCTGGACTGCTCAAACTGCCTGTGCAAAATCTATGCCCGCCGCTTTGAAAAAGTGCCGGACTGCCGCGACATTGACTTGGCCGCCATCCGCGAAAAACCGCGCTGGCTTCCTAAAACCTGCGCCTATTGGCTGCTTGACAATGGT
>ERZ824600.4500-NODE-4500-length-12189-cov-2.833855_pt1 | contig 12189 bp, 7 predicted proteins | sample MGYA00519933_ERZ824600 | MGnify/ENA primary metagenome ERZ824600 (study PRJEB31778, sample SAMEA3449178) | human gut metagenome | biome: human gut; feature: human-associated habitat; material: faeces | place: United Kingdom | collected 2010/2012 ... | reverse complement strand
GCAGATTTCGCAAAAGCCTCCGACTATATGGCACAGTCCATCAAGCTCGGGAAATACGACCCGCAGACTTGTGCAGAAGCCTATTACTGGAAAGGCGAGTCGGAGTACAGAATGGAAAACTACAAGGCATCATCAGCCGACCTGCAGAGATTTGTATCTTCAACCCAAAAGAAACAGAAAAATTTCGTCAACGCATTCTACAGTCTTGGTTATACGCAATTCAAGCAGAAGAATTCTTCCGCAGCACTCCCTTACTTCCAAAGATTTATATCGGAGTCTGGAAAACTTGATCCGAACGACCAGACAGCTGTTGCTATGCGTGCAGATGCCATGAACCGCATAGGCGACTGCCTGTTTACTTCAAGACGTTACGATGAAGCCTACTACTATTATCAGCAGGCAACAAGCATAGATCATGCACTTGGAGACTATTCTATATACCAGCAGGCCATCATCTGCGGTCTTAAAGGCGACTACGCAAAGAAAATCGAGTTGCTCAATGGAATGGTTAGCCAGTATCCATCATCGCAATACAGCGACGAAGCATTGTATGAGCAAGGAAGAGCATATGTTCAAAGCGGAGACCGCACAAAAGCCATGCAGACTTTCAACGAGCTCACGAGCAAGCATTCTCAAAGCGTGTGTGCACGCAAGGCCGGAAATGAAATCGGTATGATATTGTTCGAAGACGGAAAGACTGACAAGGCCATCAAGGAATACAGGAAAGTGATTGAAACTTATCCGAATACACCTGAAGCCCAGACTGCATTGTCAAATCTTAAAGACATTTTCACTGACCTCGGAAGAGTAAACGAATATGCTGCAATAGCGGCAAAAGCAGGAAAGGCTTTATCGCCTCAGGAGATGGACGACATGTTGCTCAACACTGCAAACAGAGCAATGGCAAACAAAGACTACAAGCAGGCTCTGCAGTACTACAAGCAACTTGAACAGCAAAGCACATCCGAAAATTTACGTTACGCCGCTCTCAAGGGTGAGATGCAAAGCGCTTATCTGGCAAAGGACTACAAGAGCACTATCGAGATAACAACAAAGATGCTCGACAACTCAAAAACGGATCCAAACACAGCCATGGAAGCCAGATTCAACAGAGCCGAGAGCTACATAGCAACAAAACAGACAGAAGAAGCTCTCAACGACTGGAGAATTCTCAGCATGGACACAAGAACCGAATATGGAGCCCAGGCAACTATCAAGCTTGCAGAACATGCCTATAATGCAGGACAGTACAAAGAAGCAGAAGACATGTTGCTTAAATTCATTGACTCGGGAACGCCTCATGCTTATTGGCTCGCTAGAGGTTTCATTCTTCTTTCGGACGTATATGTAAAGACTGACAGAGATATGGAAGCAAAACAGTATCTCCTTTCTCTCAAGAGCAACTATACAGAAAGCAAGGAAATCAACAATATGATTGCAGACAGATTGGCAAAACTGAAATAATTTTTGATAGTCTGCCATAACAATGACCTTTAAAACCAAAGAAAAGATGTCTATCAAAAGCAAACATATATCAGCGGCAATAGCTATAATGACGGCCGCAAACGTATCGGCACAGATGAACAATGTCATCGAAGTCGAGAACGAATATGCACCTATAGTTGCAGATGCAAACAAGATCAATGTGCTTCCTGATGTTGAAGAAACAAAAGTGAATCCAGGAAACATCGAATATGCAACAACTCCTCAGCCTGTAAGAAAATACATATTCCAGCCAATGTGGGCTGCTCAATCGGATGCAACTGTCAAAGGCGCAAAGAAAGGATTTGCAGAACTGGGATATGGAAACTACAACAATCTGATAGGCCGTGCCGCATACGGCATAGATTTTACAACAGACGATCAGCTCGACATTAATTTCGGCATCAACGGATTCAACGGCACATTCGACAATTTTGATCAAACATCCGAATGGAAACGCAGATTCTATGATACATCTGCCGGTATCAAATACGAACACAGATTCTCGCACACATCATCCTTGATTGTTGACGCCCACTACAGAAACCAGGCCTTCAATTATCAGCCTTACAGCATTGCTTGCGATCCGACGGATAAGCAAGTGAACCGTATGGGTGGAATAAACGTAGGCGTTACACCGTACAACTTCGGTGCTTTCAGCATTGGAGGAGGTTTGGGATTTGAAGCTTTCAGTCAAGCGCACGCAAATTATGCAAGTGACAATTGCGATGAGACAATCATAAAGGCAAAGCTCCTTTTAGGCTATCAGTTGAACGACGACATGTCCATAGACCTCGGTATTGACGTCCACAACGCAGGCTATACAAACGAAGATTTCGCTGATTACACATCGTTCAACATCGCTCCGCACTTCAATCTTGAAAAAGAAAAATTCAGTTTGAAGGCAGGATTGCAGATTTACGCAACTTCAGGATTCAGCAGTGATTTCTACATTTCTCCAGATGTAAGTTTCGCTTATATGCCATCCAAGAAGACAAAGTTGTATGTAAAGGCAGAAGGAGGTGCAATATACAACAGCTTCTTGAGATATAACGCTACAACTCCTTACTGGCTCAACTACAATCAGGAAAAGAACCAGTTCGACCAGCTTCGCTCTGCAGTCGGAATAAAGTTCACACCTGCAAAAGGTTTGTATTTCGACATAAACGGAGGTTTCGACATGTCAAAGAACAGAATGGAGCTGTGCTTAAGCAATTGGACTGGGCCAGTATCGCAAGCGCCACTCTACAATGATATAGTAACCAGCGATGGAAGCCGGTTCCACATCAATGCCGACATCAAATATCGCTACAAGGACATATTTGAACTGAGTTTTGCAAACAGATTGAACTTCTGGAGCACAGAAGGCAATAATTATGCAGAAGAAGTCGTTCTCGGCTGGCGTCCGGTTATAGATTTAGACTGGAATGCATACGTACGTATAGTTGAAGGACTGAGATTCGGACTCTCCTATCAGTGCCAGTCATTCAAGGAATACGATGATGCCTACTACAACCGCCCAACTACAAACAATCTTGGAGCAGAACTTTCATACACATTCCCATTCAATCTGACAATTTTTGTCAAGGGAGACAATCTGCTCAACCAAGATTACGACCACTACATGTACTACAAAGCTGAATGCATAAATTTCATAGGTGGCGCAGCAATAACATTCTGAAAGAAGAACACTTGACAAGATGAAGCATACTTCAAGAAAACGCATGACAGCATTACTGCCGGTATCTTTTGCGATGCTGGCAATAATGCTGTTCAGCATTATACCGCATCATCACCACAAACAGATTGTATGCACTATCATTGAAGAATGCATCCATCATAGCAAAAGCGACCAGCACAACCAAAACCACGACAACCATTCCGACAACGAATCGACTTGTATTTCAAGCCTTAAATATATAAAAGCCTCATCGGCTGAAAGAAACAATTCGTTGTCAAACGACATAAAATACCCTTTATCACAGCCAGGTATAATATTTGAAAACTGCACACTTCTACCTTCACCAGCTTTATCTGGAACGGCATCCGGCCTGCAGAATATATACTTCATATCCGCTCTGCAATCTATTGTAGTTCCGATAAACGGATTGCGTGCACCCCCATTTCTTTCGTAAATAAAAAGTATCCTTATCTTTCCACACACTATCAAACATTCAGCCTGACAAAACCGTACAGGCCGAAACTTTATACTCTCAAAAACAGAATTTCATAGGGAAAGAATAAGGAAAAGCACAAACTATATTCAATTTTCATACAGCACACAGAATTGCAACCACATTGCACATTCTGTGCGCATAAATTTGCATATACATATCAAAATATACAAAGAAATGAAAGCAAAAGTATTTTTCCTGCTGGCGACAGCTGTACTCTTCGCAACTACGTCGTGCAAACATACACACTCAGAAGACGAACATGGTGCAGAAGAACACGAATCCCACAAACATGAAAATGAAATAATATTCACGCAGGCTCAATCCAAGGCATGCGGTTTGAAGACAGAAACGGTAAAACCGTCCACATTCTCCGAAATACTTCACGTAAGCGGACAAATCATGCCGGCTCCAGGCGATGAAGCCACAGTGACAGCCACATCCGACGGAATAGTCAACCTTAACGCCAATCTGGCCGTACCAGGAGCCACAGTAAGCAAAGGTTCAATGATTGCTACCGTATCAGCAAAGAATCTTGCCAGCGGCGACCCTGTAACCAAAGCACGCATAACCTACGAAACTGCAAAGAAAGAATTTGAGCGTGCAGAAAAGCTTGTAAAAGACAAAATAATCTCAGACAAGGAATACGAACTTCTGCGCTCACAATACGAAGAAGCTCTCACAAACTACAAGGCACAGTCGAACAACCACACATCAAGCGGCATCGGCGTACAGTCACCTTTAAGCGGATTCATAAAGAACATACTTGTAGCCGAAGGCGACTACGTATCCACAGGCCAGGCCATTGCAACCGTATCGCAAAACAGACGCCTTGTACTGCGTGCCGACGTACCTGAAAAAGAAGCAAGCAAACGCCACGACATTGCAGATGCCAACTTCATTCTTTCTTCCGACAGCAAACGCATTTACAATGTAAAAGCACTTAACGGCCGTCTAGTTTCATACGGAAAGAATATCGACGCACAATCATTCTTCATTCCTGTTACATTTGAAATAGACAACACAGAAGACCTCATTCCTGGAGCTTATGCCGACATCTATCTCACAGGCAGACAGCTTACAGACGTCATATCACTGCCTAAAGAAGCCATTACCGAAGAGCAAGGCCTCTATTTCGTATACCTACAGATAGGCAAGGAAGTATTCAAGAAGCAGGAAGTTACCATAGGCAGTACCGACGGAAAAAGAACTGAAATTCTCTCAGGTCTGAAGGCAGACGACAAAGCTGTTGTCTCCGGTGCATACCAGGTCAAGCTTGCATCACTTTCAGGTGCAATACCAGAAGGTCACTCCCACTCACACTAATCCCGAAACAGTCAGTTTGAACCTCTAAAAACAGGAAAACATGCTAGACAGAATAATAAAATTCTCACTCAACAACCGCCTGATAATACTCATGCTGGCATTGCTTCTCACTCTCGCCGGCACGTATACCATATCGAAAATGGATGTCGATGTATTTCCAGACCTGAATGCACCGACGGTTGCAGTGATGACAGAAGCTCCGGGCATGGCTCCGGAAGAAGTAGAACGAATCGTGACCTACCCTATAGAGACAGCACTCAACGGTGCAACCGATGTCAGACGCGTACGTTCGTCCTCTACAACAGGATTCTCCGTCGTATGGATTGAATTCGAATGGGGAACCGACATACAGACAGCACGCCAGACGGTATCCGAGAAACTTGCCACCGTCAGCGGAACACTGCCGGCCAACGTTGGACAACCGACCATGGGTCCCCAATCGTCCATCCTAGGTGAAGTCATGATTATAGGACTGACCTCCGACACCACATCACAGCAGTCTCTGCGCACTTTGGCCGACTGGACCCTGCGTCCGCGCCTTCTTGCGGTTCAGGGCGTTGCACAGGTAGCAGTACTCGGAGGCGAAACCAAGGAATACCAGATACAGCTTGACCCTCAAAAGATGAAGCATTACGGTGTTACGCTCAACGATGCCTTGAATGCAACCAGCGGAATGAACGTCAATACATCCGGAGGCATCATAAACGAATACGGAAACGAATACATCGTACGTACAGACCTCTCCACATCCGATGTATACAAAATCGGACGCAACGCAGTCAAGCCGGGTTCTCCATCTTCAGTATGCCTCGACGACATAGCCGACATCACCGTCGGAAACAAACTTCCCAAAACGGGTATGGCTTCAGAAAGAGGCAAATCGGCAGTAATCGTCACTGTAACCAAACAGCCGTCCACAAGTACACTCGAACTGACCGAACGCCTGGAACAATCGCTCTCGGCCATGCAGAAAGAATTGCCGGCAGACGTAAAAATCTCTACCGACATATTCCGTCAGTCACGATTCATCGAAAGTTCAATATCCAACGTAGAGAAGTCGCTCTACGAGGGCGCATTCTTCGTTGTCATCATCCTGTTCCTCTTCCTGATGAACATAAGGACCACCGTCATCTCCCTCATATCCATACCGCTGTCCATAATAACAGCCTTGGTGGCAATACATGCCATGGGACTTACAGTCAACACCATGAGTCTTGGAGGTATAGCCATAGGTTCGCTGGTCGATGATGCCATTGTCGATGTCGAAAACGTATACAAGCATCTGCGCGAAAACCGTCTGCTCCCTAAATCCGAGCAGAAACCGATACTGAAACTCGTGTTCAGCGCATCACGCGAGGTGCGTATGCCGATTCTCAACTCCACACTCATCATCATTGCCAGCTTCATGCCTCTGTTCTTCCTTTCCGGAATGGAAGGCCGCATGCTCATGCCTCTGGGAATAACCTTCATCATATCCCTGTTTGCATCCACACTCGTAGCCCTCACCGTAACACCGGTGATGTGCAGCTATCTGCTCGACAGCAAAGGCAAGGAGAAACCTATAAAGGAAACACCGGTCGTGCTTGCACTCAAGAGTATATACAAGCGCTCACTCGAATGGACCCTCAACCACCGCAAGGCAGTTCTTGGAACCAGCGGAGCCATATTTGTTGCAGCGATTATCATGTTGTGCAATTTCGGCCGGAGCTTCCTGCCACCATTCAACGAAGGTTCGTTCACCATCAACGTCAGCACAATGCCAGGCGTATCGCTTGAAGAATCCGACAAAATCGGACGAATGGCCGAACAGATGCTTCTTTCCGTACCGGAAATCCAGACCGTTGGTCGAAAGACCGGACGTGCCGAGCTCGACGAACATGCACTCGGTGTAAACGTTTCGGAGATTGAAGCCCCTTACGTGCTAGACGAGCGAAGCAAGGCAGAAATAGAAGACGAAATACGTGCAAAACTGAAAACGATACCAGGAGTGAACATCGAAATCGGTTCACCTATCACCCACCGCATCGATGCCATGCTCTCCGGAACAAGAGCAAACATTGCCATCAAGCTCTTCGGCACAGACCTCAACCGCATGTATGCCATTGCCGGTCAGATGCGCGAATCGGTTGAAGATGTAGAAGGCATAGCCGACCTCAACGTCGAGCAGCAGGTTGAACGTCCACAGCTCAAAATCGTTCCGCGCTACGAGATGCTGGCACGCTACGGCATAAGCATACCGGAATTTGCAAACTCCGTAAAAGTACTTCTCGGAGGCGAACAGGTTTCGCAGGTATACGAAGGCAACCGCAATTTCGACCTCACCCTCAAAGTGAAAGGTTCGGGCAATCTCACTGCCGACGACGTGAAGAATCTCTACATCGATGCCAACAGCGGCAAGATACCGCTCTCGCATGTAGCCGAAGTCGTTTCATCGACAGGCCCTAACACCATAAGCCGTGAAAACGTAGAGCGCAAGATTGTCGTATCGGCAAACGTATCAGGCAGAGACCTCCGCGGAGCTGTAAACGACATGAAAGCACGAATCGAAGAGAACATAAAGCTTCCAGAAGGCTACCACATCGAATACGGCGGACAGTTCGAGAGCGAACAGGCGGCTTCGAACACCATAGCCATCACATCCGTATTCTCCATCCTGGCCATATTCCTGCTTCTTTTCAAGGAATTCAGAAACCTCGGCCAGTCGCTCACCGTACTTCTCAACCTTCCGCTGGCACTCATTGGAGGTGTGGCCAGCATCTGGCTCTCGGGAGGCACAATGAGCATACCATCCATCATCGGTTTCATTTCGCTCTTCGGAATAGCCACACGAAACGGAATGCTTCTCATCGACAGATACAACAGCCTGCGTTCGTCGGGCCTGTCGCTCCATGAGTGTGTCATACATGGTTCTCTCGACCGACTCAACCCTATACTCATGACGGCCCTCACATCCGGACTCGCGCTCATCCCGCTTGCAGTCGGAGGAGAACTGCCAGGCAACGAGATACAGAGCCCTATGGCCAAGGTGATACTCGGAGGTCTGCTCACATCGACATTCCTCAACGGATTCATCATACCAATCATGTACACCCTGCTCAACAGAAAGAGCTGGAACAAAGAATCCATCTAAAGATTACACGAATATGAAAATGAAACGCACAATAATAACGGCCGCCATGTCGGCCATCTGCATCTGTTCGACGGCACAAAGCAACAGCATTGCCGAGATAATGGAGTCCATAGAACAGAACAACCCGGCACTGAACACCCTGCGCAAGCAGACCGATGCACAGAAGATTGAGAACAAGACAGGCATATATCTTTCAAATCCGGAAGTGGAATATGCATACCTATGGGGCGACCCGTCAAGCGTGGGCAAAAGACACAACATCAACGTAACCCAGACCTTCGACTTCGCCACCATCAGCGGAATGAAAAACCGCATGGCCGACAAGAACAATGAGCTTGCCGACATATCGTTCCTGTCCGGACGTCAGACAATCCTGCTGGAAGCACAGAAACTTTGTCTTGATGTAATCTACTGCAACGCAATGATGCAGGAACTCGGCGAACGTCTGAAACTTTCACAGATTCTTGCCGAGACCGGAAAAAAGAGGCTTGAAGAAGGCGATGCCAGCATGATCGAATACAACAAAGTCATGCTCAACCTCGCCACCGTAAAGGGCGAAATGACACGCATGGAGACCGAAAAAGCCTCTGCAATGGACAATCTCAAGAGGCTCAACGGCGGAAAACCCGTAGAACTTACCGACGTTTCCTACGGTGCAGAACAGATTCTGCCCGAAAATTTCGACACCTGGTATGCCGAAACCGAAAGCCGAAACCCGAGCATACAGTATGCCAAACAGCAGATTGAAATAAAGAAGTACGGTGTAAAACTCAGCAAGGCAATGGGACTGCCGTCGCTGTCTGCCGGATACACTTCCGAGTTGACAAAAGACGTGTCGTACCGAGGCATAGCAGTCGGACTGTCCATACCACTATGGGAAAACAAGAAGAAAGTGAAACTGGCACAGGCCGGAGTTGTTGCAGCCGAGGCTCAGAACGAAGAAAACAAAAACACGCTGTACTCGCAGATGCATGAACTCTACAACCGTGCCAAAGGACTGCGCTCTACTGCCGACATCTACAAACAGGCACTAAAGGACAGTAACAGCACCCTGCTTCTTCAGAAAGCTCTCGACGAAGGACAGATTTCACTTCTCGACTACATTCTCGAGGTTGAACTCTACTACAATGCCAAGGACCAAGCATTGAGCGCTGAACGCGACTACAGGAAAACTCTTGCAGAACTGTTTGCTGCAGAGCTATAGCATTCTGCCCAAATACATACGGGTCTGCTTCGAACACAACAATCCGAAGCAGACCCGTATCTTATATCTATGCATCAAAGATAACTATTCAAAGAAAAGCACGCCAAATCAACATTGAAAGCGAAGAGACCACTACGCAGGCCACCCCCAGCTTTCGTTCCTTCGCGCTGTATCTAGACACACGTCCAACTCCGGACTTGACCTTTGCACACGCCACATATATGCCAAACACAATACCCAAAGGGCACAATCCGCATATACCCAAAATGAAACCTGCGATGAGCAGACCGCGCGCATTCGAACTCTGTTCTATATTTTTTTCGTTTTCTTCCATCATAAACCCTCATTCGTTTACCGCAATGCACCTGAACCGATGCATAGCGGATGTAAAGATAAATCTTTTGCCCAATCCTACACGCAACAATACAGCAAAGAAATATTTCCTTACAGCTTTATTCCGCATTTCACTACTGCGCAACTAAAATTCCAAGCGCCCGCAACAATAATTACGAGGGCTCAGAATATAAATTGCACGCGCTCGCAATAAAAACTCTGAGCCCTCACAGTTATCAAAATCCTTAACCATAAATGAAAAGTAATTCTATCGCAACATCCTGATAATATAGGATTCGATTCGGCTGGGACTAATCAAAACGCTGTTTTCATTTATCTCTGCGCTCGGCTTTCACTATATTTTGATAATATAGGATGCGCCTCGGCACAGCAAATTCCAAAACATGTTTTTGAATTTGTCTCTACGCTCGGCTTTCACTATATTTATAGCAATAACAGGAAAAACATATATCCACCGAAAACAAAATATCTATGAAAAGGACAATATCTTTCTGTACTGCATGCGCACTGTTCGTCGGCATGTATGCAGGAAATAAGGATTTTACCCTGAAATCGCCTGACGGCAATCTTAAAATAGAGATACATCAAGATGAAGATTCACAGTGGACCATCTCTCTAAACGATTCCGAACATCAGCTTCTCTCCCCATCACTCATTGGATTCAATGGAGATGACTCGACCATATATCCGTCTGCCAGCTCAACAGTTGACATTTCAGATGTAACAAAACACAGAGGTGTGTGGAAGCCTGTATGGGGCAAAAGGGAAAACGTTGCCGATGAATACAACGAAAGAAGAATAAGCTTCAGCGGTGCAGGTCCGGATCTGACTGTAACTGTGAGAGCATACAATGACGGAATGGCCTTCAGATACTCGGTTCCAGAAGATGCATCCGAAGGAATCAAGGCCGAAGAACGTACGGTGTTCAATTTTGCAGGCGACTATACGGCTTGGTTCTACAACGGCGAAAACCACAATATCGGTCCAGAAAAACTGTCGGAAAGCAAAGGAAAGAGATTGCCTGTCATGACAATCATGGTCGATGAAAACTGCTATATGGCCGTACACGAAGCCGATCTGCGCAACGGTACACCGATGGAGCTGACGTCCGAACAAGGAGAAACATCATTCAGAATCTCACCAGCAGTGACAGAACTCACACCCGGCGACATGTCGGCATGGAGAGTCGTAATGTATGGAAAGCATCCGGGCGCATTGGTCGACTCGCATATTATAGAATTGCTCAACCCAGAACCGTCAGGTGACTTTTCATGGGTAAAACCAGGTGTGGCCGTTTGGGACTGGCGTGCCGACGGTGCCGTATGGGACGGATATACCTACCGCATGTCCTACGATTCATGGGTACGTCTGGTGGATTTTGCATCCGAGGAAGGATTCAGCTATCTCGTTCTGGATGCCAACTGGTACGGACCTGAGCATGAGGCCGAGTCAAACCCTCTGACCGGCGACAAGGCTTCAGACGTAAGGCGTATCATACAATATGCAAAAGGCAAAGGTGTCGGCGTATGGCTGTATCTGAACGATGTTGGCGGAAGAAAGTATCCTATAGAAGAAACCCTGAAACAATATTCATCATGGGGTGCGGCCGGAATAAAATACGGATTCATGCGAGGTTCGCAGACCGAGAAGAACAAATGGACGCAGAAAATCACAGCTCTTTGTGCAGAAAACAAATTGCTTGTGGACTTCCACGATGGTCCTGTACATCCTTACGGCCAGATGCGCACATGGCCAAACGCCGTTACACGCGAATACTGCCAGGCACAGCTTGACGGTCATAAGGTTTTCCAACCGTCAACATTCGTAACCTCTGTATTCGTAAACATGCTGGCCGGCCCGATAGACATGAACAACGGCATGTTCGACCTGCGCCAGGGCAACACGACACGTACTGACGAAAATAAGCCGGTACCTTCGACCCTCGTATCCGAAGCGGCAAGAACACTGATTGTGTTCTCAGGTGCCACCATCATACCGGACATTCCGGAATACTACCGCAGTCATCTCGAACTGCTGGAGTTCCTTTCAGCCCAGAAAATGCCGTGGAAGGAAAGCCGTACACTGGCCGGTGAGATAGGCCGATACATAGTAATGATGAGACAGACATCCGATGCATATCTCATAGGCGCCGCAACAGATGAGAATGCCCGCGAAATAGACATACCGCTGGACTTCCTTCCCAAAGGTACATACACCGCAAAAATTACGGAAGACGGCGATGATGCCCACTATCTTCACAACCGCGAAACACTGAAAACGTCGCAAAGAAACGTGACGCGCAAAGACTCGCTCAAAGTGAAGCTTGCACCTGGAGGAGGAGCGTGCATAATACTCAAAAAGAGCAACTGACCGACAGCTCCGGTACGCAACTTTGACGCATAAGAAAGCCAAATCCAAAAAAATCAGAAAAAAAGCAGATTATCACCTTATTATATAGGGAGTAACCCGTTGGCGGAATTAATTTAGTGCGTATTTAATTCTGCCAATAGGCTTGTTAT
>ERZ824600.4499-NODE-4499-length-12190-cov-4.613927_pt1 | contig 12190 bp, 8 predicted proteins | sample MGYA00519933_ERZ824600 | MGnify/ENA primary metagenome ERZ824600 (study PRJEB31778, sample SAMEA3449178) | human gut metagenome | biome: human gut; feature: human-associated habitat; material: faeces | place: United Kingdom | collected 2010/2012 ... | reverse complement strand
TCTAATTTAACGTTATTAATGTCTTCTTCGATAAAACGTTTCATCCATGCTTTTTATCACGGTATCGGTAGCGCCAAGGCCTTCGGCTTCGGCATGCTCCTGCTGCAACCTCTTTCCTGAGACTTTTCAAAGGAGAACACGCCATGCGTCATCTCGAACTGCATATCCTCCAGTCTGTCCCTGTGGCCTGCCTCAACCGTGACGATTTCGGCTCTCCCAAAACAGCACTGTTCGGCAACGTGCAGCGTGCCCGCGTTTCCAGCCAGTGCTGGAAGCGTGCCGTCCGTGAGCTGATGCAGGAGGAAGCCCCCGCTCTGTTCGGTGGTCAGCGTACCCGCCTTATCCTGGATCCGTTGTGCCGGATCTTGCATGAACAGCATGGTCTTGCGGAAGAAGAGGCCCGCAAGAAGGCGGAGGAGCTGGGGGCTGCGGTAAGCAAACTGGATACGCCGCCGGTACGCGTGAAGACCTTGTTCTTCACCTCGCCGCTGGAGCTGGAAGCCCTGGCAGCGGCCTATGTTGCCACCGGCAACGCCAAGAAGGCCGTCAAGGATATCTCGCGCGAGCTGATCGCCCTCTATGCCAAGCGCAAGGCCAGCAAAGGGTTCGCATTCACGCCCGACAGTTACCTGCAGCACGAGCTGGAGGCGTCGTTCCAGTGGGAGGACACCCCCGACCAGCAGACGACCGTCGCGGCCGTCAAGAAGGACATGGAGTCCGACCAGCCGATGGACAGGCTGGTCTGCGGCGACGTGGGCTTCGGCAAAACCGAGGTGGCGATCCGCGCGGCATTCAAGGCTGCCGTGGACGGCAAGCAGGTGGCGGTGCTGGTGCCGACGACGATCCTCGCCCTGCAACACTACCGCTCCTTCTCGGAGCGCCTGCGCGATTTCCCCGTGCGGGTCGAGTATCTCAACCGCACCAAGACCGCCAAGGAGGCGGGGCAGATACGTGCCGACCTCGAATCGGGGCGTATCGACATCCTGATCGGCACCCATAAAATACTGGGCAAGCAGATCAAATTCCGTGACCTGGGGCTGCTGATTATCGACGAGGAACAGAAGTTCGGCGTCGCGGCCAAGGAGAAACTCACGCAGATGGCCGTCAACGTCGATACGCTGACCCTGACGGCGACGCCGATCCCGCGCACGCTGCAATTCTCGCTCATGGGCTCGCGCGACCTGTCGGTCATCTCGACCCCGCCGCCCAACCGCCAGCCGATCGTCACCGAGTCGCATGTCTTCTCCGAGGAGATCATCCGCGACGCCGTCGAGGCCGAGCTCGCACGCGGCGGCCAGGTATATTTCGTCCATAACCGCGTCGAAGACCTGATGTCCATCCAAGGGCTTATCACGCGCGTATGCCCCAAGGCCCGCGTGGCCGTCGGACACGGCAAGATGCCGGCCGAGAAGCTCGAGAAGCTGATCATGGATTTTATATACGGGGAGTTCGACGTGCTCGTTTCGACCACGATCATCGAGAACGGCATCGACATCCCCAATGCCAATACGATCATTGTCGACAATGCCCAGAATTTCGGCCTGAGCGACCTGCACCAGTTGCGCGGGCGCGTGGGGCGCAGCAACCAGAAAGCCTACTGCTACCTGCTCTCGCCGCCCGAGGAGATGCTGTCGTCCGATGCGCGGCGCCGCCTGCGGGCGATCGAGGAGTTCTCCGACCTGGGGTCGGGGTTCAACATTGCGATGCAGGATCTCGACATCCGCGGCGCGGGCAACCTGCTGGGTGCCGAGCAGAGCGGGTTTATCGCCGACATCGGTTTCGAGACCTACCAGAAGATCATGAACGAGGCGATCGCCGAGCTGCGGGCCGAAGGCTTGCAGGTGGCGGGTCTGGGTGCCGCCGAGCAGGATGTCGTGGAGCAGATGCATTATGTGGATGACGCGCACATCGAAATAGAGGTCGAGGCCGGGCTGCCCGATGCCTACGTGGCACAGCAGGCCGAACGCCTGAAGCTCTACCGCGAGCTCGACTCGACCAAGGACGAAGCCGCGTTGCAGGCCTTCGAGAGCCGCCTGGCAGACCGTTTCGGCCCCCTGCCGCGCGAAGCGCAGGAACTGCTCAACGTCGTGCGCCTGCGCTGGGAGGCGATCCGCCTCGGCATCGAGCGGGTGAAGGTCAAGAACGGGCTGATGATCCTCCACTTCGTCGGCGAGCAGAACTCGCCCTATTACAAAAGCGATACCTTTATGGAGTTGCTCCGCAAGGTCACGCAAAATCCCGCCAGATTTGTGCTCAAACAGCACAATAATCGTCTGGCGATGACCGTTAGGAATGTCAAAGACATTGAGGACGGGTATAAAACACTGCAACAGCTTTGAATTTAGTCGTAGATTTCGGGAACACCCTGGTAAAACTCGCGGTTTTCGACAAGGGGGAGCTTGTCGCGCAGCGCTGCATGGAGCGGTTGCACCCGTCGGTGCTCGAAGAACTGCTCTCCGAATGGCCCGTGCGCCGCGCCGTGGTGGCGTCGACGCGCGGCGAGGTCGATGACGTGGCGGCGATGCTCCGCCGGCGGGTGGATTATCTGCTGGAGTTCACCTCCCAGACCTCCGTGCCCATCGGCAACGCGTACCTTACGCCCGAGACGCTGGGGCGCGACAGGCTGGCCGCAGCCGTCGGTGCGACGGTGCTCTATCCGGGTGAGAACGTGCTGATCGTCGATTTCGGTACGGCGGTGACCATAGACCTGGTGACGGCCGACAATACGTTCCGGGGCGGCTGCATCTCCCCGGGCGTGACGATGCGTTTCAGGGCGCTGCATGACTATACGGCCAAGCTGCCGCTGTGTGCCGCGACCGGGGGCGAAGGGCTCTCGGGGCTTACGACCGAAGAGGCCATCGAACTGGGCGTGATGAACGGGATCGCCTTCGAAATAGAAGGTTACGTCACCCGCATGCGGGAGAAAATCGACGGCTTGCGCGTAATTTTTACCGGTGGGGATGCAAAATTCTTTGTTAAACGAATTAAAAATACGATATTTGCAAATTGTAATCTGGTCTTTTGCGGATTGAATAGAATTTTAGAGCACAATGCAAGTGAAGAACACCTTGATTAAGCTGGTTGTCGCGGCAGCCGTGATGCTTCCTTATGCCGTATCGGCCCAGACAAGCAGTATTAACGCATTCTCTCCCTATACGATGTACGGCATCGGCGAGATCAATACGCCCGGTACGACGCAGATGCGCTCGATGGGCGGCGTCGGGGTGGCCATGGGCACTCCGGGCAAAATCAATCTGCTCAACCCTGCAGCGTACAGCACCATCCCGCAAAAGAGTTTCCTCTTCAGTTTCGGCCTCGAGGGACAGAATTACTACAATTCGCAGAAGGTGGACAATGTGTCCAAAAACACGGCCTATAATACGTTCAATTTCCACGATATCGCGTTCCAGATGCCGGTCGCCAAGAAACTCGGCCTCGGGTTCAGCCTCACGCCTTACAGCTCGGTGGGCTACCGTACCAAGTATACCCAGGACTACGACCCGAACGATCCGGTTTGGGGCAATGTGGGACGCGTGCAGTACGTCTATCAGGGCGAAGGCGACGTGACGGAGGTCAAGGTCGGCCTGGGCTGGGAGATTTTCAAGAATTTCTCGTTGGGTATCGCGGCGCAGTATTACTGGGGCGACATCGACCGCAGCTTCGTGATGACCCCGACGCCGATCACGGGCGACGGAACTTTTTCGTCGACGGTCGGCAGCGACAATTACAGTATTTCGAGCATCAAAGGCCAGGTCGGCGTCCTCTGGAAGGCTGTCATGAACCAGAAACGCATGCTGACGTTCGGCGCTACGTACGATTTCGGCGGCAACCTGAACCCCGATGTGACCAAGCGGATCTATATCGGCGACCTGTATAATTCGACCGTGAAGGGCGATACGACCCATTTGGCACTTGCCTTGCCGCGTCAGCTTTCGGTGGGGGCTTATTATATGACCTCGAAATGGACGATCGGACTTGACTATGTCTATCAGAACTGGACCGGCGGCAATAAGGCGACCGAAATGACCGGGATCAGCGGGCCGGACAAATCTGCATACGAAGTGGCCTATACCAATACGAGCATGGTGAAGATGGGCGTGGAGTATACGCCGAACTATTACGACGTGCGCAGGTTCATGAAACGCTGGGCCTACCGGGCGGGTTTCCGTTACGGAACCTACAACCAGACCTACGACGGCAATAAAATCGGCGAATACGCCGTTACGTTGGGTGTAGGGGTGCCTGTGAAGTTCCTCGGCAGTTCGACCATCGACGTGGGCGTGGAATACGGACGTCGCGGCTATAACCTTTCCGAGCGCCTGGGACTGGTGCGGCAGCAGTATTTCAAATTCTCGGTCGGATTCTCGCTCTTTGCGGGTGCCGAGAACGGGGAATACTGGTTCCGCAGGCCGAAATACGATTAGTTTTTGAGCCGGAAAATTGCACGTCCGAGGAATTAGTAGTAACTTGCGACCCCGACACGGAGGTAGTTTAACTGACGAAAACAATTATAAGTATAAGAAATACAAAAATTAATCTCTGACCGATGAAAAACGTAAAATTTCTGCTTTCTGCCGCTTTGGTGTTTTTGGCTTCGGCGGCTTTGGCTCAGGATTTCAGTGCCCCGCAATATGCGAAATGGGGCGCTACTCCCGAAGAGCGTGAACAGAACATTCTGAACAGTAATTTCCTGAAAGAATCGTGCGACAACCGTGACTACGATGCCGCTGCACACTACCTCAAGGGGCTTATCGACAAGATACCCGATGCTGCGGAGTCGATCTACCAGCGCGGTGCCGTCGTGTATAAGAACAAGATCAACCGTGCCAAGAGCGTGGCGGAGAAGAACATGTTCATCGACTCGCTGATGCTGATGTACGATATGCGTGCCCAGTATTTCGGCGATAACGTCAAGCCCGGCAAGACGGCCTTTATCCTCGACCAGAAGGCGCGCGAGTTCCTGCGCTACAAACCCAACGACCGCAAGGGCATCCGCGAGGCATTCCGCGCGGCAATCGCGCAGGGCGGTGACAGCACCGACCCCGAGACCGTGGTGGCTTATTTCTCGAACCTCTGCGAGGATTACAAGAATACTGACGAGGTGATGCCCGATGAGATCATCGCCGAGTACGACCGCCTGACCCCGTTCTTCGAGAAGAACCCCGAGGCCGGCGATTACAAGTCGCAGTTCGACGCGGCTTTCGGCCTGAGCGGCGCGGCCAGCTGCGATAACCTCGAAAAACTGTTCCGCGGCAAGCTGGAGGCTGCTCCCGACGATGAGGCGTTGCTGGCGCAGGCCGTAGCCCTGATGTCGCGTGCCAAGTGCGACGGCGATTTCTATTTCTCGATTGCCGAGAAATACTATACGGTGAAACCTTCGTCGGAAACCGCGATGTTCCTTGCGCAGGCGTTCCAGAGCAAGGGCGACTATACCAAGGCCATGAAATACCTCAACGAGGCGCTTGCCGTCGAGACGGATCCCGCTGAGCGTCAGCTGCTGCTGGTGCGCATGGCGCTGGTAGGTTTGGTTTCCAACGACATCCAGGGCGCCGCATCGGCTGCCCGTCAGGCCCGCGATCTGAACCCCGAGGACGGTGTGCCGTATTTCGTACTGGCTCAGTGCTACGGCATTTCGGCAGCTCATTGTGAAGGTTTCGCCGGGCCGGCTACCTTCTGGGCAGCTTACGACACGATGGCCAAGGCCGTCGAGCTGCTGCCGAGCGATTCGGAATACCGCGAACCTGCCAAAACCTCGATGAACGCATTCCGCAGCCGTTTCCCGACTTCGGAGGAGTGCTTCTTCAACGAGTTGCAGGAAGGCGCACGCTATACCGTCAACTGCGGTACGGCTGCCGGTGTGTCGACTACTGTGCGTCCCCGCTAATTGATGGACAGATTTATCGCAAGATACGTGATGGTAGCACTCTCCGTTGTGGGGAGTGCTATCTTGCTATTCTCTTGCGAGCGTGAAGAAGAACCCGAATCGGAGTCCCGGATAGAGATGATGATGACCGAATACAGCGAAAACCTGTCGGTTGTCATGTCGCAGAACGGCCGCCGTTCGTATCATTTCAAAACCCCGCTGCTCGAAGGTTATTCGCTGGCGCGCGAGCCTTACCGCGAGTTCCCCAAGGGTGTGGAGATGACGACCTATAAGAACGATTCGCTCTCGTCGGTCGATGCCGTGCTGACGGCCAACTATGCGATCCATTACGAGACCCGCGACCTGTGGGAGGCGCGGGGAAATGTCGTGGTAGAGAAATCGGACGGCAAGAAACTCTATACGCAACAGTTGTTCTGGAACGCGCGAACCAAGAAAATCTATTCGAACGTCGATTCGAAAATCGTGCAGAACGACGGCCGCGACGTGTTCATCGGCGAAGGTTTCGAGTCGGACGAGGAGTTTAAGGACTGGCGCTTCCGCCGTATGAAGGGGCGCATGGAGGTCGAGGTCAAACCTAACGAATCGGACTCTACGGCGGTGGCCGAACCTGCCGGCCGGACTTCGGATTCGCCCCGCCCTGCGACAGACCACCCTGCGACAGACCGGCCTGCCGCTCCGGTTGCGGCGCGGCCCGCGGCACCGCTTTCCGAGGAGCCGCCTTTGGCTGCACCAGCTGTCCGCCCCGACGGGGAGGAGGAGCTCCGCCCGGCCGAACCGATCGGTGAGATACAGCCGCTGCGGCGTGCCGTACATGCGGACGAAGCGGGGGAGTAACCCAAAATAAACAGGACGATGCTTACTTCGGTCATACTGATTGTCTTAATGCTGTTATTGTCGGCATTCTTTTCGGGCATGGAGATCGCTTTCACGAGCAAGAACCGCCTGAAACTGGAGATCGACCGCAAACAGAGCCGCATGTTCGACCATATCGCGGAGATTTTTTCCCGCCACCCCGGGCAGTATATCACCACGATACTGGTGGGCAACAACATTGCCCTGGTCATCTATTCGCTTTACATGTCGTTGCTGCTGCGCGGCATCTTCTATGCGCTGGGGTGGGAAAGCATCGCCCGTAACGGTTCGGTCGCCATCGAAACGGCCGTGTCGACCGTCATCATCATCTTTGCTGCGGAGTTCCTTCCCAAGTCGATCTTCCGCAACAACCCCAATTTCTATTACCGTGCCCTGGCGCCGGTGATCTATTTCTTCTACCTGCTGCTCTATCCGATCGCCCGTCTCACGACGCTCATCTCGCATGGCATCCTGCGCCTGGCGGGGCGCCGTGTCGAGGAACGGGCCGTGTCGCACAGCTTCGGCCGCGATGACCTCGCGGCACTGCTCGATACCAATACGTCGGAACCGCGTCCCGAGCCGGACAACGAGTTCAAACTTTTCCAGAATGCGTTGGATTTCGCCGACCTGCGGGTTCGCGACTGCATGGTGCCGCGTGTGGATGTCGAGGCGGTGGATATCGACGACACGTCGATCGGGCAGCTCACGGCGCGGTTCGTCGATTCGAAATATTCGCGTATTTTCGTCTGGCGCAAGAGTATCGACAACATCGTCGGTTATGTCAATTCGAAGAGTCTGTTCACGCGCCCGGCCAATATCGCCGACGTGATGATGCAGGTCAATTTCGTGCCCGAGACCATGCCGCTGCAGCTGATGTTGCAGAATTTCATCAAGCACCGCAGCAACATCGCCGTGGTGATCGACGAGTTCGGCGGGACGGCGGGCGTCATTTCGCTCGAGGACGTGCTCGAACAGATTTTCGGCGAGATAGAGGACGAACACGACATACCCGACCTTACCGAAAAGCAGGTCGGCCAGGACGAGTATGTCCTCTCCTGCCGGCTGGAGGTGAAATACCTCAATGAAAAATACGGGCTGGGGATCGAAGAAAGCAAGGAATACGATACGCTGGCGGGCTTCATCATCTTCAATTACGACGGGATCCCGACCGCCGGGGAAACGGTTTTCATCGGCGGCCTGCAGTTGCGCATACTGCGTACGACGCGTTCGCGTATCGAGCTGGCGAGGGTCAAGAAATTGTAGGAATTTTTATATTATAATAAAGGCCTTTTCCGAATAAATTTTACTACCTTTGACTGCTAATTCGAAACAAACGAATAATTAACGATTTATATGGCAAGTTTAAACACTCTTCGCACCAAGTTCGGCATCGTGCTGTCGATTGTCATCGCAGGGGCCCTCTTGGCTTTCATTCTCTCCCTGAAGACCGAAATGGGCTTCTCGGGTAACGACCCCCGGGTCGGTGTCATCAACGGTAAAAAAATCAACTATTCGGAGTACTACAACCAGTACGAGCAGATCAAGGCGCAGAGCGGCGCCCAGGAGAGCGACGAACAGCAGTCCGCCATGCTCGCCAATGCTGCATGGCAGGCCCTGATCGGCAAGTATGTGCTGGAACCCGGTTTCGACAAGATGGGGCTGCGCGTTACGGAGCCCGAGCGTTTGTCGATGGTCAGCGGCCAGCATCCGTCGCAGGCGTTCTACAACGCCTTCGCCGATTCCCGCACGGGTGAGTACAACGTGGCTGCCGTCGGACAGTTCCTCGCGCAGGCCGAAACGAATGCGCAGGCACAGCAGGCGTGGGCGCAGCTCAACGAGCAGGCCCGCATGGAGCGTGAGATCGCCAAGTACCTCGGCCTGATCAAGGGCGGCGTGTATGTCAATGCACTCGAAGTTGCGAACGGAGTGAATGCGGCCAACAATACCTATTCCGGGAAATGGGCCGGCAAGAAATATTCGGCGGTTCCCGATTCGCTGATCCAGGTGAAGTCCGGCGACATCAAGGCATACTACAACAGCCATAAGGATATGTTCAAGCAGACTCCCTCGCGTACGCTGTCGTATGTCGTGTTCGAGGTTACCCCCACGGACGACGATATGCTCGCTCTCGAAAAGAGCGTTGCCGAGGTGGGCGCACAGTTCGCCGCTACGGAGGAGCTGAAGTCGTTCGTACGTGCCAACCGCAACGGCAAGATCGCCGATTCCTATGTTTCGGCGGCTCAGCTTTCGGAGGACGAGGCCAAGGCACTGCTGGCGGGTGAGACTTACGGCCCCGTGCTGAAGAACAACCAGTGGACGATGGCCCGTGTGCTGGATTCGAAAATGGTGCCCGATACGCTGGGAATCCGCCATATCGTGCTGCCCTATACGCAGGAGGCGCTGGCCGACAGCCTGCTGACGGTAATCAAGGGCGGTGCCGATTTCGCACAGCTCGCCTCGCAGTATTCGGTATACGAAGCTACGGCAGCCAACGGCGGCGAAGTGGGTGTGGTGCCCTTCTCGGCTTTCACGGGCGAATTCGTTGCCGCGCTGGCCAATGCCAAGCGGGGGGACGTGGTGAAGGTCGCTTCGGGCGATGCCATCCAGCTGATGCAGGTGTACCGTGCCGACAAACCTTCGAAGCACATGCAGGTGGCGACGATCACCTATCCCGTCGAGGCTTCGGCTGCGACGCGCCGCAATGCCCACAACCTGGCCGGCACTTTCTCGGTGAATGCCAAGGGCTCGGTCGAGGCGTTCAACAACGCCGCTTCGGAAGCGGCCGTTACTCCTCGTGTCGCCTCGCTGGCGCAGGGCGAGCGTACGATCCGCGGCCTGGAGGATTCGCGTGAGGTTGCCCGCTGGGCTTACGGTGCCGAGACGGGCGATCTTTCGGAAATCTTCACCGTCGGAAACGACTATGTGGTCGCTACGCTGACCGAGATCGATGACAACGAGTATACCCCGATCGACAAGGTGGCTGCGCAGGTTCGCGCCCAGGTTCTCCGGGACAAGAAATACGATTACATCACCAAGCAGATCGCCGGTACGACGCTCGACGAGCAGGCTGCCAGCCTCGGTTCCGAGGTCGCCGATTTCGACGGCGTGACTTTCGGTGCCTTCTACGTGAACGGCCCGGGTGTCGAGCCCCGTCTGGTAGGCGCCATCGCTTCGACGACCGAGAAAGGCGTCCTGTCGGCTCCGGTGAAGGGCATGTCGGGGGTTTATGTTTTCCAGGTGGATGACATCCAGACTTCGGACAAGCAGACTGCCGAGGGCGAGAGGGTGCGTGCGCAGGCCATGGCCGAGAGCATGGCGCAGCAATTCTCGGTGCAGGCCATCCAGCAGATGGCCAACATCCAGGATCTGCGCGGCGAATATTTCTAAGCCTCGGATAAAAAATACGATATAGTTTTGAACGCCGGAATATTCCGGCGTTCTTTTTGTTATTTTTGCGTATATTTAGAAGTCGTATCAAAACATATCGCATACAATTATGAATAATTTTGTTTATCACAATCCGACGAAACTGGTTTTCGGCAAAGGGCAGATCGCTCAGCTCGCAAAGCTGATTCCTGCCGGCAAGAAGATCATGATTACCTGCGGCGGTGGCAGCGTGCGCCGCAACGGCATTTACGACCAAGTCGTCAAGGCCCTCGAAGGCCGTGACTGGGTCGAATTCTGGGGCATCGAGCCCAACCCGTCGGTCGAGACCGTCCGCGAGGCCATCGCATTGGGGCGTGAGCACGGCTCGGAGTTCCTGCTTGCCGTGGGCGGCGGGTCGGTCATCGACGGTACGAAGCTGATCGCTGCGGGGCTGCTTTATGACGGCGACCCGTGGGAGATCGTCCTGAAAGGGCAGGCGGATAAAACCGTTCCCCTCGGGACGGTGCTCACGATGTCGGCGACGGGATCGGAAATGAACAACGGCTCGGTGATCTCGTGCCAGGAAACGAAGGAGAAATTCCCGTTCAACGGCGACTATCCGCTCTTTTCGATCCTCGATCCCGAGGCATTGTTCTCTTTGCCGCAGAAGCAGATCGCCTACGGCCTGGCCGACACCTACGTGCATGTGCTGGAGCAGTATATGACCACGCCCGGGCAGTCGCGCCTGATGGATCGTTGGGCCGAAGGCATTCTGCATACCGTGATCGAGATCGCACCCCGGATTCGTGAGAACCAGCACGATTATGCCGTGATGTCGGAGTATATGCTTGCGGCGACCCTGGCGCTGAACGACATGATCCGCATGGGAGTGGCGCAGGACTGGGCGACGCATATGATCGGGCATGAGCTGACCGCACTGCACGGGCTGACGCACGGTGCGACGCTCGCCATTGTCATCAACGGTACGTTGCGCGTGCTGCGCGAGCAGAAGCGCGGCAAACTCCTGCAATACGGCGAGCGTATCTGGGGTATCACCGGCGGTTCCGACGAGGAGCGTATCGAGCGGACGATTGCGGCCAACGAGGAGTTCTTCCGTTCCCTGGGGCTTTCGACGCATCTTTCGCAGGAGGGTATCGGCGAGGCTACGATCGCCGAAATCGAACGCCGCTTCAACGCTGCGGGCAGCAGGTTCGGCGAGGCGCACAATGTCGACGGGGCGATGGCGCGCAGGATTCTGGAAGCCTGCCTGTAACTTGTCCCCGAGACCATCTGTATCCATGAAAAAATCCCCGCCGAGATGTCTCGGCGGGGATTACCGTATTCTGTCGAACCGTTATTCGGCGAGCAGGATTTCGAGAATCTTGATGGCGGCCGTGGCGATCGGGGTGCCGGGGCCGAAGATGGCGGCGGCGCCGTCGCGGTACAATTCGTCGTAATCCTGATGGGGGATTACGCCGCCAACGATCACGATGATGTCCTCGCGGCCGAGCTTCTTGAGCTCTGCGATGATCTGCGGCACAAGGGTCAGGTGGCCTGCGGCGAGCGACGAAACGCCCACTACATGCACGTCGTTCTCGACAGCCTGTTTAGCGGCCTCCTCCGGGGTCTGGAACAGCGGCCCCATGTCGACGTCGAAACCGATGTCGGCATAACCCGTGGCTACTACCTTGGCACCGCGGTCGTGGCCGTCCTGGCCGAGTTTCGCGATCATGACACGCGGCTGGCGGCCTTCCTTCTTGGCGAATTCGGCGCACAGCTCCTTGGCACGCTCGAACTGTTTGTCGTTTTTCACTTCTGAACTATATACTCCTGATATTGAACGAATGACGGCTTTGTAGCGGCCTACGACAACCTCGCAGGCGTCGGAAATCTCACCCAGCGAAGCGCGTACCTTGGCGGCCTCGACAGCCAGCTCCAGCAGGTTGCCCTGCTTGGTCTTCACGCACTCGGTGATCGCTGCGAGGGCCTTCTTCACGGCAGCCTCGTCGCGCGAAGCGCGCAGCTCCTTCAGACGCTTGATCTGGCTCTCGCGCACGGCCGTGTTGTCCACGGCGAGAATGTCGATCG
>ERZ824600.4498-NODE-4498-length-12194-cov-2.097702_pt1 | contig 12194 bp, 15 predicted proteins | sample MGYA00519933_ERZ824600 | MGnify/ENA primary metagenome ERZ824600 (study PRJEB31778, sample SAMEA3449178) | human gut metagenome | biome: human gut; feature: human-associated habitat; material: faeces | place: United Kingdom | collected 2010/2012 ... | reverse complement strand
TCCGGTAATAACAACGTCTATATCTTTTTTTTCTTTTTTATTTTTATTTGCTAAATATTTAGATACTATTACAGAACAGTTATTGCCACCAAATGCAAAGGAGTTTGATAATACAGAATTGATTTGTTTTTCTTTGCATTTGTTAGGTACAAAATCAATTTCGTCTTTTTCGCTTGTCTTATCAAAATGTAGAGTTGGAGGAACCATGTTTTCTTCTAAAGACATTAAGGAGAAAGCAAGCTCTAGTGCGCCAGCTGCTCCTAAACAATGTGCGATTGAACTTTTATTACTTATTAAGGGAATGTTTTTTCCGTCCTTAGTAAATAATTTCCATGATTTTCTTTCGGTTATATCATTTGATTTGGTTCCTGTGCCATGTCCGTTAATATAGTCTATTTCGTTTTTTGATAATTCACTATCTTCTAGCGCCATCATCATAGAACGATATGCACCATTACCACTAGTATCTGGTGCAGTTTCGTGATAAGCATCAGCGCTTAACCCATATCCCCTTATTTCTGCTAAAATATGTTGATTTTTATTTAATGCTTGATTTTCCTTTTCAAGTATAAAAAATGCTGCACCTTCACCTAAGTTTATACCATCACTTTTACTATAAGGTTTGCATATTTCATTACTTATTGCTTTAAGTGAAGTAAACCCTGCAAATGAAAACCTTGATAAAGGATCTACGCCACCTGCAATAACAACATCACATAAATTTGATTTAATTAGGTCATAACCTAATCCAACGGCATTTGCACCAGATGAACATGCAGTGGAAATTGTTAATTTAGGACCATTTAGTTTAAATTTCTTAGCAATATAATCACTTACTGCATGTAGTGGATACTGTGTTAATAATTGAGGATTAGAGTTTTGTATACCTTTTTCCAACCATTCTGAATGAAATTTATCCGCACTTAGCATACCACCAAGAGATGTTCCGACAACTACACCTATGCGAATATTAGAATTTTTGATAATGTTGGATTGTTTAATTGCTTCTTCAACCGACAATTCAGATAATTTCATGATTCTATCAACTGAATCTTTATTGGATATTTTTTGTAAATACTTGTCATCAATTACACCACTCGCCGATTTAACACTTTTATCTTTATAGTTAAAAACAGTTTGTTTGATACCGCATTTATTGGAAAATAATTCTTTTTTATTTTTTTCTTTACCTATTCCTAAAGATGATACAATTCCATATCCTGTGACTACTACTCTATTATCCATATTTTCTCCTTTCGATTACTATTCATCGATATCAGTATCCCAACTTAAAGGTCTAACATATGGTGATGATAATGTTTTAATTATATTTTTATTTTGTCCTAATTGTAATGTAAGTCCAGATTGTGGATATGGATTGTCAAGTAATGCAATACCAACAATTGCTTTTAATTTAAATGAATATGCTGAATAAATTACTTGTCCAATTTTTTTATCATTATCAAAAATAAATTCATTGTTTACATTTTCTTTAATGTTTTCTTGTAAAACAAATCCTACAGTATTTTTTTTCTCACTGATTTCTAATAATTCAAGTAATGCTTTTTTCCCTATAAATTCTTCTTTATCATATTGAACAAACCATTGTTGGGACAATTCGATGATATTTCCATAGTCACTTGTTTCTCGATAAAAATTAGGAAGATGAGTTTCCAATAACCCAAGTTCAACACAATCCCATCCTGCTTCTTTAATTGGAAATTCCAAAGAATCAATATGATTCAAAATTTTTAAATACAATTCTTTAATTACTGAATAGTTTGCCATTAACATATATCCATACTCATTAGATCTACCAATTCTAATTACTGTTACTGTGCTATTTAAAATGGTAAAATCACTTGAATAATGTAAAGAAATTTCACTAACTGGTAAGTCTAATGCACATTTCATAAGACGCCAAGATTGACTTCCTTCGACAGAGATTAAACTATAGATATCATTTAATTTCTTTAATGTAATTGATGGCTGCTTATTTTCTTTTAACCATTCATATAATGCTAAATCATGTTCGTATGGAACAATTAATAAGTAATCATTTTCACGTTTTAATAAAATTGAATATGCAATTATTTCTGCTTTTTTATTTAAAAATAAACATTCTGTTGACTGTCCAATTGTTAAAAATTGAATATCTTTTGTTACAAGATAATTCAAAAAATCAGTTGAATTTTCCCCAGATACTGAGAATAATCCAAAAGAAGAATAATCGTAAATAACACTTCCATTACGCAATGCATTATATTCTTCTTTTAAATTACCAAAATTTTTTACAATAGTTTTATCTTTCATTTTCATGAAAGTTGGTTTTTCTTTATAAATGTCTACTAAATTTTTATTCATAATATATTCCTCTTTTTTAAATTTTTTTTCCTTTATTTTTCCATAATAGAATCATTACAATAATTGACAAAACTGTTACAAAAGTTACATATATAATTGATAATTGTGTACTTACTTTATAATTAAATAAGTTTAATGTTATACCAAAATAATTAGTGTAAATACTTTTCATATGTCCTGTAGTATTTACAAATAATATTTTACATGGTTCAGCTGTTAAAACTTTTCTAAATAAAGATGCTATATGTATAAACGGGAAACAAACTATAGCATTAATCACTGATTTTCCCAAAGCACCAAGAGGTACATATAAACCATTAGCAAAACCTATAAATGTCCCTACTAACAAACTAATTGAAGAATATGCTCTAGATGTTCGAATTGTACTACAGATAACTCCCATTACAGTAGAACTAAACAGTGAAGCAAATAGTATTAACAATAAACACTTAAAAATAGTTTCTAAAGATAGTAAATATCCACAATTTATAAGCATTACTAAGGAGTACAGTACAAAAGTGATCACACTAGTAATAACTCCTATTAAGAAAGATGATATGCATATACATAAAGGGTATTTCCAAACAGGAAGTGGGGAACTTCTAAAATCTTTCATAATATGATGTCCCCAATCAATGATCATAGTTCCATACCCACCTAATACACTAGTTAAAGATGTTACAGATAATAATCCTGCAAGTAATAATGTATGAATTAAGTAACTTACATCTTTTTTATTAACCAATCCTATCATTTCTTTGTTAATTGAGTCTATTTGTACTTGCGCTAAAAATAAAACGTATAAAGTAGTAATGATTAGTGCAGAAAGTAATGAGAAAAAAACAGCTGTTCTATCTCGATAATAAAGTTTAAGATTACGAATTATTAAACTTTGTTTCATTATTGATTCCTCCATTTATAACGTTATTTGCAATAATGTTTAAAAAAACATCATCCATGTTTCCTTTAATGAATTCAAATGTTTCAAATTGTTCTCTTTGTTTATATAAAAAATCTATTATCTGTTTTGAGTTTGTAACCTTTATTTCAAAAAAGTCATTATCTACTTTAATAGTATTTAATTTACTGATAGCATAAGAAACTAATGAAGGGGTCGGTTTATAAATTTTTAAAGTGTCAAATGAATATTTTTTTTTCAATTCTAATGGTGTACCTATAGCAGTAATTTTTCCTTTATTAATTACAGCTATCTGATCAGCTTCATTAGCTTCCTCCATATAGTGTGTAGTTAAAAAAATAGTAGTTCCTATATTAGATTGCATCTTTCTTATTGTAGACCAAATTTGTTTTCGGCTATTTGGATCTAAACCAGATGTAGGTTCATCTAAAAATAATATCTCAGGCATGTTAATTAATGCACGCGCAATATCCACTCTTCTTTTTTGTCCACCTGAAAGATTGCTATATTTTTGGTTTAAAAAATCTCTACAGTCTGTAATATCAATAACATCATTTATACGAGCCTTTAGCTCTTTTTTTGAAAAATTATAAAGTCCTCCTCTTATCCAAAGGTTTTCCAAAACAGTTAAATTGTTATCTAGGACACCTATTTGAAATACTGATCCTATTTTTTGTCTGATTTGGTAATCATCTTTTCCTAATTCTAATCCATCTATTAATACTTTCCCAGAAGTACTTTTTACTAATGTACTTAAAATATCAATAGTTGTAGATTTACCAGCACCATTTGTTCCCAAAAAAGCAAAAAATTGTCCTTTTTCTACACTAAATGATATATCAGAAACAGCAGTCAAATTACCGTATTTTTTTACAAGATGCTGTACATCTATAATTTTTGCCATATATTATTTTTCTCCTTTTTGTGAAACCATTATTTTTCCATCTACAACCACTTTATTATCAACCATTACTTTAGCTTTAACACAAATGAGATTTCCCAATGTAATATCCTTAGTAACATGAATAATTAATTGGTCTCCCGGTTTTACAATATTTCTAAATTTCATATTCTTTACTTCTATTAAATAACCTATTTTTTCTGAAATATTTTCAGTACTATTTTTGTTAGAATTTAAAAATTTTGATGCATACATTATGGCAGTAGTTTGAGCTATTGTTTCAATTATAATTACACCAGGCACTATTGGATTTGAGGGAAAGTGCCCTGAAAAATAGGGCTCATTTATAGTAATATTTTTTATTCCTGTTGCTTTTTCTCCTGGTACTATATCTTTAACACTATCTATTAATAAAAAAGGATATCTATGCGGTAAAATTTTCAATATCTCATCAATAGTAAAATTCATTATTCTACCCTCTTTTGTTCTATGTAATCAGCAATAGAATTTACTGAGCCAAATAAATCTGTACTACTATCATCAACTGTAATATCAAAGCATTCATATATACCTACTGCTAGTTCTAATGCATCAATTGAATCTAGTTCTAATCCTCGTCCAAAAATAGGTTGATCATTGGTAATAAAGTTTGGATTAATTTCTAGGTCCAATTGATTAACTATCATATTTTTAATATCTAAGCAAAGTTTCTTTCTATTTTCTGCTAAAATTTTAATATCCATATTTTTTCTCCTTTTTTATTATGAAATCATTCCGCCATCAACTGTTAAGACTTGGCCTGTTATATAGCTAGAATCATTAGAAGCTAGAAAACTTACTGCCTTAGCTACTTCGCTAGCAGTACCAAATCTTCTTAATGGTATTAAAGATTCATATTCTTCTTTTTTATTTTTACTTATATTATTTTTAGTCATGTCGGTTACAATAAATCCTGGACAAATTACATTACATCTTATATTTTTGTGTGCATATTCTTTAGCAATTGATTTACTAAAGGAAATTATTGCACCTTTTGAAGCAGAATAATTTGATTGTCCTGTCTGTCCACTTAACGCACTAGTTGAAGAAATATTGACAATAGAGCCTCCCATATTTTTTTTAGAAGACATAAGCAATAATGCAGCTTTAGTTACATTAAAGCATCCTCCTAAATTAGTGCCTACAACATTATCAAATTTTTCCTTACTCATTAAAGTAAGTAATCCATCGTTTACGATACCTGCATTATTAACTAATACATCTAAGCAATTGTATTCTCTTTTTATTGATTTAAACATTTGATTAACTTCTTTTTCAGAAGCAACATTTGCTTTAATCATGACTGCCTTACCACCCAGTCTTTTAATTTCTTCACAGGTTTCTTTTGCATAATTTTCATTTTTATTGTAATTAACTATAACAAAGTAACCATTTTTAGCTAATTCAATTGCTATAGCCTTTCCAATTCCTTTTGAAGCACCTGTAACAAGTGCAATATTTTTTTGTTTCTCATCCACTATTTTTATCCTCCTTTTGAATAGAATATTTTTTAATAGAAGCTACATTTTGACAATGTAAAATTTTTCCTTTTCGTATAATGTTTCTTGAAAATCCACTTAAGTTTTTTCCAGGACCAACTTCCAAAATTGTTTTCTCATCATCTATATTATCAATTTTTTTCAAGATTTCAGACCATAACACAGGTTTGTAACATTGATTTACACACTCCAATTTTAAATTTTCATTTTCATAATAATTACCAGTTGTATTTAATAATATTGGAATATTGGGAGGATTGAATTTATAATTCTGCAATTCGAGCATAAACTTATCTACTATTGAACTCATTAAAGTAGTATGAAAAGCATGTGGTACTTGCAATCTTTTATATTTATATCCTTTTAGTTTACTTAATTTTTTTTCGAAAAGAATAATGGCTTTTTCAGTTCCTCCTACAACAATTTGATTATTTGAGTTATAAAGTGCTATTGATATTGGGGTTTCAGTCATTTTACTAATAGTAATACACAAATTATTAATTATTTCTTCTTTCAATACAGGTGAAAAAACAGATATTAGTATGCCTTCCTCTTTTATTTCTGACACTAGCTGTGATCTTTTTAAAAGTATTTTTGCAGCAGATTTTATATCTAAACAGCCAGCGGCTACTAGTGCATTATATTGTCCCAAACTATGACCAGCGACAATATCAGGCTTAATCTTTAGCATTGATAACATATCAAAATATAAAACGTTTATAGTAAACATTACTAATTGTGAATATTGAATTTGGGATAATTCCTCTCTATTACCATTTTTCATTAATTGATATATATCTATTCCTACAGAATTAGATATTAATTCTATTTTTTTTCTATATGGTATATTATATGAATCTAATACATCGAGCATTTTTTCCGATTGAGATCCTTGCCCAGGAAATAAAAATATATTTTTCATTGTGCACCTCCTTTCCAATTCATTTCGATTTTTTTCCACATATTTTTAGTTAATCCAAGAATAAGTTCATTTTTATGATTGACTATAGCAACATCACTTTTGCCACTTGCTAATAATTCATTAGTGCGGGCATCTCTAATTTCATGCTTAAATTCAAAGCGGGCAACTACAGGTTTAACAAGTTCAGAAATTAATATTACTTTTTCATTGAAATAAATATCTCTATAATTTTCATAACTTGATTCCATTACAACAAATGACATAAAAGTATTTTCTTCTAGTAATCCCAACTTTGAAGCAATACTGATTCTAGCATCTTCGAACCATCTAAAAATATTATTAGGATTTAATTTTCCTGTAAAATCACACTCTCTAAATTTAACCTTTTTTTTAGTTTGGATTTTATAAGTCATTTTTTTTCTCCAATTTAGAAATACCTAATATTTCATTTGGTTCATTTTCTGAAAAATCTATATACATTAAATATTTTCCTTCGTTTTTTTTCATTTTTTTAGCTGCTTTTACTTCTTTAAATCCTATTTTTTTATACATTTTTAAATATTTTTTTCTACAAACCATATAAGCGTAGTTGATTTCGTTATTGATCATTACCTCTTTCATTTTTTCCATTAAATTTTTAATTATTTCAGCTCTATATAAAAAATTATGTTTAACAAATCTTGAATTAATGACTAACCTTCTTAATTCAGAACTGTTTTGTGGGATTTCATCTATCTTATATATTTCTTCAAAAGCAAATTTATTTGTATTTTTCCTTAGAACAATCAACACTGATCCTAATACTTCATTATTACACATAGAACAAATATGTATGCCATATTTATCATAATCATCAAACAGCTCTTTATTAGGGTATTTATTTAATGGCTCGATATGTTCTTCAATAATAAAGCCCTGATATCTTAATTTATATATTGAATGTAATGTTTTTTTATCGTCAAAATCTACTATTTTTGTATCTATTTGTTTTGTATCTTTTACTTTTTTTTTCATTTTTATTACCTATGTATTTAATGTGTCTTGTCATTGTCTTGTAAGTTTATCACTTTAATACATTCATCAATATTTTTTACAATTTTATTAGAGATATTTTTAATCTCTTGATTAGCATTTCTTACAGCAAAACTATAATCGACGGATTTAAACATAGAAATATCATTATATGAATCCCCAATGGCATATGTTTTAACTGAATTATCATTAAAATATTCTATAATTTTAAAGATTCCATACGCCTTATTAACATCTTTTCTTGTTATATCGATATATATTCCATTTACATCAATATTTAATAAATCGAAATTTGTTTTAATAGACTCAAAAAAATCTGATTGAATTTTCTTCTTTTTTATTGATATACAACAACTTGAAATTTTCTTTGGAAAATCATGCAATATATTACTATCATTAATGATTTTATAATTTTTAAATAATTTTGTTTTGTATCCAAGAGTAATAGAAATATTGAATTTTACATATGAGCCAACTGTTTCTACAATAAAATGCAATACTTTTAACAAGTCATCTACTTCAAATGTTTCTTCATGAATTATTTCGTTTTTTGAATTAATAATTTGAGAACCATTACCTAAAATTGCAAAGTTGTATCTTACTTTTTGAAAATATACAAATTTTTTAAAAGATTTAAAATTTCTCCCTGTTGCAATAATGAAAAGAAAATCATCGGCCATTGTTTTTTTTATAGATATTCTATCTCTATTTTTTACATATATACCTTTAAGTAAAGTTCCGTCTAAATCACTAAATAGAATTTTTTTCATCTTACACCTCCTTTTGTAATAGTACTTTCTTGCAAGTTAAGTTCTATACATTTTTAGTTTAACATAGAGTAAAAACTATTATTTTTTTCTTCACAAAATGCAGAATTTATGCACAAAAAAATAAATTTCAAATATTACTATCTAAAAAAAGATAATTGTAATAAGTATTTTCTCTTACATAATGGTGGCTGAATAATAAAATACAAGATGCAAAAACAATAAAGTATAAAACTTATAATGGAAATGAATATTGGTATATGAAAATAACTGGTAATTTTACTTTTAATGAATCTACAGCAAAATGTACATATCTGTTATCACTGCTGTGAGTCAATAATAAGAATCAGAAAATAACAAATTAATCTAGTTCAAAATCTGAATCAACTGTAACAACAAAATATTATTACAGTAGTTTAACAGCAAACACAAAAACAAAAAAACTGCAACTCTCACTTGTAGTTCCAATGGAATTCTTTCAATAGAGTAGAGGAATAATAATATTCTCGCCCCACCTATTACACCGTACGTAGGGTTCTCGTATACGGCGCTACATCTATATGGTAGTTCAACTACCTTAGGTAATATTCTAAGGGATTAACCAATCCTGGTATTCCTTCTTTATTTATGGCTAGAATATCTGCATTCAACAAGAAATTCACTACATTTCCATTTGCTTGTTTGTATAATCCAAGTCTCGTATTAGCTACTGAATATATTTGTTCTTCTCTGAATTTGTACGGCAATTTCCTATTTAAAAGTTGAAGATTTTTGTATATCTTTCTAGGTTTCTTCCATTGTTTGATAATGATTACTCTTATTTTATGGCGTAACCATTGTCCAAACTTGTCAATGAACATTTTCATCTTTCCTATTCTAAAGTAATTGATCCATCCTCTTACTATTTGATTTATTCTTGTAAAAGTGATGGCATTGGAACGTGCAATGCATTTCTTTCTTATAAGTTCCTCTCAGCATTTATTATAAAGACTCATCTTACTTTTATGTGTTGGCATACATTCCCATTTGTCATTCATTTTAATATAGGTGAAACCTAGAAAATTACTTTTCATTGGTCGTACAATTTTTGTCTTGGTTTTACGTTTACCTTTTGGACTTCGATTTGTCACGCAATCTCATCCACCATTTAGCCTTATATCAAGTTTCTGTTCGTACGCTCAAAAGAATCACTACACCACTTCCTCCATCCTTGCCATCACTGACGACGACTTGTGGTTCATTACACTTGCGGTAAATACCTGTGGTTGGTTTATCTCCAACTGAATTAGTGCCATGCCCGGCACACATTAAAAAAATCGCTTGATATTATCTATCAAACGATTCTTTCATTAATCTAATTGTATTTGTTTTACAATTTCATTATCAAATGTTTTAATTGTAAAACAGTCATTTTCATAAATACCATAACTGTTCGTACCTTCTTTAGGTAAAGAAATCGAAGACGGATTTAAAATATAAATACCGTTTTCTTTTTTAGCAAGTGGTTTATGAAAATGTCCATAAATCAAAATATCATTTTCATTTAATAAAGGAAGTTGATCTTCATTAAATAAATGTCCATGTGTCATAAAGAAATGATGTTGATCAACATCCATCAAAGCATAGTCACTACGCATAGGGAAATCTAAAACCATTTGATCAACTTCACTATCACAATTTCCTCTAACTGCAATAATATCCTTCTTTAAAGGATTTAATAAAGCAATAACCTTCTTACAATTATAATCCTTAGGTAAATCATTACGTGGTCCATGATATAAAATATCCCCTAAAATAATAAGTTTATCCGCTTTTTCTTCATGATATTTTTCAATAGCCTTATTTGCCCAATAATAAGAACCATGAATATCTGATATAAACATTACTTTCATACAATTACGCTCTTCTAATTGTTTTGATCACAACTGGTGTTGTTGGACAATCTTGGAAGTTTGTAGGGACATTGGCAATTTGATCTACAATATCTAAACCTTCAGTAATTTTACCAAATGCTGCATATTCACCATCTAAATGTGGTGCTGATTTATGCATAATAAAGAATTGTGAAGATGCTGAATCTTTGATCATTGTTCTAGCCATAGATAAAACACCTTCTGTATGTTTTAATTCATTGTTAACACCATTGCTTTTAAATTCACCTTTAATAGAATCACAATGTTTTTCTTTAAAATCTTTTGTATATCCCCCACCTTGAATCATAAATCCTGGGATAACTCTATGGAAAATTAATCCCGCAAAGAAATCTTCATCAATTAATTTTAAAAAGTTTTCTACTGTAATTGGTGCAACTTCAGGATAAAGTTCTCCTTTCATCACATCTCCATTTTCCATTTCAATTTCAATTAATACTTTTTCCATTCTCTAATTCTCCTTATCTACAACGTCTACATCAACAACCTTATTTTCAATAGATTGTTGTTTTTCTTTTTTCTTCTTCTTTAAAAGAAATCTTACTACAAAATAAACAAGTACAACTCCTGCCGCAATTCCAAATAACCAAACAATATTCTTTACTTGATCAAATTGATAAGCTGTCGCTACCACTAAACATAAATTAATAATATTCATTGATCCCGCTAATTTATATTTTTGATTAACAATAAAATTCAAGGAAAGCGCAGATGAAGCAAATAACCCAACAATAAGCATAACTTCCATACTATGTACCTCCTTGTATCATTCTATCATAATAGAATCATTTTTGTTATATATTATTTAACATGGAACACTTAGTCCAAAAGTATATTATTAGTTATTTATTCGTTAGGTGCCACTTGGTCGCTTAGATTGAAGGGCGTATTCTTCGTTTACATAGATATCCCTAGGAAAATATGAAAACGGAGGTGATGGAAATGACAGCTTATGAAGCTATATGTTAACTACACTTACATTAATGATGTCAATAATAAATATCGTTATTAAATTACTTCTATATATTATAGAAAATAATGCAAAAAAATAACTACCTCGAAAAGTTTTGGCGAACATTGAGGTAGTTATTTTTCTCAAGAAAGTCCAAGGCTAGTCGTTTATGACTATTCCTTTTTTCATTTATATTATAATTTATGATAATTTCTAAGTCAACATCACAAAATGATTGTTTAAAAAAAGCTTTTCATGCAAATAAAGAACATCTTGTGCAATAAATATATCATTAATGCTAATCATCACATATAATTGTATTAATTAGGGAGGATTACCATATGAACAAGAAAAGATATATTATAATTGGGTCAATAGTTTGTGTACTGCTTATGACAGTGGTATTTTTTGTTTCTAATCATGGAAAAAGTAATGAACAAGTTGTTACAGAATATTTTGAACTTTTAAAAAAGAAAGATTATAAACAAATGTATCAAATGTTAGATCAAAAGACAGTCTATACTCCTACACAAAAATATTTTATTGAAAAGCATAAAGAAATCTATGATGTAATAAATCCAAGTAATATACAGGTAAAAGTAATAGATGAAAAAGATAATATGGTTCAATATCAAATATCGATGGATACTGTAGCTGGAAAAGTTAAATATAAAAATAAGATTGAAATTAAAAATGAACAAATTAAATTTAATAAGCAACTTATTTTTGATGAGTTTTCTGATAAGAACAAAGTAAAAGTGATTACGACACAACCTTATAGAGGGTATATTTTAGATAGAAATGGAAAATATTTAGCTAAACAAGGAAATGCTTATTCATTTGGTCTTGTAAGAGGAAAACTTAATGG
>ERZ824600.4496-NODE-4496-length-12201-cov-9.670097_pt1 | contig 12201 bp, 9 predicted proteins | sample MGYA00519933_ERZ824600 | MGnify/ENA primary metagenome ERZ824600 (study PRJEB31778, sample SAMEA3449178) | human gut metagenome | biome: human gut; feature: human-associated habitat; material: faeces | place: United Kingdom | collected 2010/2012 ... | reverse complement strand
AGCAAGCTCCCACCGAGGCATTCCGTTCTATTTTTGCATGGCTCGTAACTTTCAAGTTACTGACATCTTTTCTCAATAATCATTTCCCCTATTGACAAAATAAAGAATCCTTACTATAGTGTTCCTGTAAAGAACTACTAAAGGAGCATCTATGGAAGAAGCGGCAATCATAGAACAACTTACCCTGTTCGGACTGAGCAGGCAGGAGGCTGCGATCTATCTGTGCCTTCTTCAGAATGAAGAACTGACCGGATATGAAGTGGCGAAGCTGACGGGGATCTCCCGGTCGAATGTATATAATGGCCTGGCATCTTTAGTGGAACATGGTGCCGCATATGTGATCGAAGGCAGTGCTTCTAAATATCTTGCGGTATCGTTAGAAGAGTACTGTGACAACAGACTTCGTTATCTGACGGGAGTGAGAAATGCACTGATCGCCGGCGGACCGAAGAAGTCCCTGCCTAGGGAAGGCTATATTACCATCGAAGGGTACGATCATATCTGTGACAGGCTCCGGCATATGCTGCAGGATGCACAGATGCGGATCTACTTTTCTGCCTGTGGAGAATTCCTCGAAGCATGGAAAACGGAGATTGCAGCGTTGGTGGCTGCCGGGAAAAAGGTAGTACTGATCTCGGAGGATAACAGAGAATTGTTTCCGGAAGATACAGAATTAAAGTCCGGGATCATAGAGTACCTCGTTCCGGAGCATTTCAGAGAGCCGGAGGAAGAGGAACAGCGGTCAGATCAGATCCGTCTCATCATAGATTCCGAGTACATTCTCACCGGTACGGTGACCGGGAAGAGTGGTGATGCCTGTCTCTACAGCGGGCAGAAGAACTTTGTCAGAGTATTTAAGGACGCTATGCGTAATGAAATTGCCCTGATAAAAATTGCACAAAATAAGTAAAGCAAAAAGCACTTTATAAAAAGAAAGGGATAGAAAATGAGTATCAGAGTCGCAATTTTAGGTTATGGTAATTTAGGCAGAGGAATGGAATGTGCAGTAAAACAGAACGATGACATGGAGCTGGTGGCAGTATTCACCAGAAGAGATCCTTCCACAGTGAAGACATTAACAGATGTGAAAGTATACAACGCAGACCAGTTATTGTCCATGCAGGACAAGATCGATGTCCTGGTGCTGTGTGGAGGTTCCGCCACCGATCTGCCGAAACAGACTGCAGAGTATGCAAAATATTTTAACGTGGTAGACAGCTTTGATACCCATGCGAAGATCCCTGAGCATTTTGCACAGGTAGATGCTGCTGCTAAGGAAGGCGGCAAGGTAGCCATGATCTCCGTAGGCTGGGATCCCGGTATGTTCTCTCTGAACAGACTGTATGCCAACGCAATTTTAAGAGACGGCAGTGATTACACTTTCTGGGGCAAGGGTGTCAGTCAGGGACATTCCGACGCAATCCGCCGTATCCCCGGTGTTAAGGATGCCAAGCAGTATACCATTCCCGTAGAAGCCGCACTGGAAGCTGTCAGAAACTGTGAAAATCCGGTATTGACCACCAGACAGAAGCACACCAGAGAGTGTTTCGTGGTAGCTAAGGAGGGTGCTGACAAGGCACAGATTGAAGAGCAGATCAAGACCATGCCCAACTATTTTGCGGATTATGATACCACTGTGCATTTCATTACCGAGGAAGAGTTACAGAGAGACCATGCAGGCATTCCTCACGGCGGATTTGTATTGCGTACCGGCAAGACCGGCTTAAACGGTGAGCATGATCATGTGATTGAGTACAGTTTAAAGCTGGATTCCAACCCGGAGTTCACTTCCTGCGTACTGACTGCTTATGCAAGAGCAGCTTACCGCATGAATCAGGAAGGCCAGAAGGGCTGCAAGACTGTATTTGATGTGGCACCCGCATATTTAAGCACTTTGACTCCGGAAGAGATGAGAAGTACTTTATTGTAATAAATATAGACTTAGAGGAGATACTTATGGAAAAAAAGGCATTTGTTACCAAAGATATGATCGAAAAGATTGCGGAAAAATATCCTACACCGTTTCATATCTATGATGAAAAGGGAATCCGTGAGAATGCAAAAGCACTGAAAGAAGCATTTGCATGGAATAAGGGGTACAAGGAGTTTTTTGCAGTGAAGGCGACTCCCAACCCGTTTCTGATCAATATTTTGAGAGAATATGGCTGCGGATGTGACTGTTCCTCTCTGACAGAGCTGATGCTGAGCAATGCCATGGGTGTAAAAGGAGAGGACATTATGTTCTCCTCTAACGATACTCCGGCCCATGAATTTGAATATGCGGCAAAAATAGGTGCTACCATCAATCTGGACGACATCACGCATATCGATTTTTTGGAGAAGACCATCGGTTATCTGCCCAAGACCTTAAGCTGCCGTTACAATCCCGGCGGATATTTTTCCATCAGTAATAACATCATGGACAATCCGGGAGATGCCAAGTACGGCTTTACCACGGAGCAGATGTTCGAGGGATATAAGATCCTGAAGGCAAAGGGCGTGGAGAATTTTGGTATTCATTCCTTCCTTGCCAGCAATACGGTAACAAATGACTATTATCCCACGCTGGCGAGAGAACTGTTCGAGCTTGCTGTCAAGCTGAAGGAAGAGACCGGCGCACATATCACCTTCATCAATCTGTCCGGTGGTATCGGTATTCCTTACCGTCCGGATCAGGAGCCTAACGATATCCGGGCCATCGGCGAAGGCGTGCGTAAGGTATACGAGGAGGTTCTGGTACCTGCCGGTATGGGCGATGTCGCAATTTACACAGAGCTTGGCAGATACATGATGGCGCCTTACGGACATCTGGTAACCCAGGTGATTCATGAGAAGCATACCCACAAGGAATACATCGGTGTGGATGCCTGTGCCGTGAACCTGATGCGTCCTGCCATGTATGGAGCATACCATCATATTACCGTGCTGGGCAAGGAGAATGAGCCCTGCGACCATAAGTACGATGTGACAGGTTCCCTGTGCGAGAACAATGATAAGTTTGCCATCGACCGGATGCTGCCGAAGATCGACATCGGAGATTATATCGCTATCCACGACACCGGTGCACACGGTTTTGCCATGGGTTACAATTACAACGGTAAGTTGAAATCCGCAGAGCTTCTGCTGAAAGAGGACGGCAGTGTGGAACTGATCCGTCGTGCTGAGACACCGAAGGATTACTTTGCAACCTTTGACTGCTTCGACATATATAACAAGATTGACTTTGACGCATAACACTTAACCATAGGAAGGACGATAGCCCGGAATGCGAATGGACGTTGCGATTTCGGGAGTGCAGAGCATGGAGAAGTCGAATATGCATAGTATATATAGGAGGATACAAAGCAATGAAATATCCGAAAAATATACAGCAGGGAGGGACCATCGGATTCGTGGCCCCTTCTTTTGGCTGTCAGATAGAACCTTATTACAGTGCATTTGGTAATGCACAGAAAAAGTTTCGTGAACTGGGATATCAATTACAGCTTGGTCCCAACTGTTACGCGCAAGAAGGCATCGGCATCAGCAATACGCCCGAAAAATGCGGACAGGAGCTGACGGACTATTATTGCAGTCCGGACAATGGTTGCCTGATCTCCTGCGGTGGCGGCGAACTGATGTGTGAGACCATGAGTCATGTGGATTTTGACCGTCTGCGGGCAGCAGATCCGAAGTGGTACCTGGGCTATTCCGACAATACCAACATGACCTACCTGCTGGCAACCATCTGCGATACCGCGTCCGTCTACGGTCCCTGCGCGGCGGCTTTCGGCATGGAGCCCTGGCATGCATCTTTAAAAGACACTTTCGGAATACTTACCGGAGAGACCAAAGAGGTGCACGGGTATGATAAATGGGAAAAAGAATCCCTGAAAAACGAAGAACAGCCTTTATTACCATATAACACCACAGAGCCCAGAGTGCTGAAAAATTATCTTGGAAGACAGGCAGCAGGAGAGGATCAGAAGATCTGCTTTTCCGGCAGATTATTAGGTGGCTGCATGGACTGTCTGGTGAATCTGTTGGGAACCCGGTTTGACAGGACGAAGGATTTTCTGGAAAAATATAAAGAGGACGGAATCATCTGGTTCTTAGAATCCTGTGATCTGAATGTTTTCGCTATCCGCAGAGCCATGTGGCAGATGGAGGAAGCAGGGTGGTTTCAGTATGTTAAAGGCTTCCTGATCGGCAGGCCCTTGTGTTTTGGACAGGAGATGATGGGACTGGATCAGTATCAGGCAATCCTCGCTGTGGCGGGAGAGAAGAATGTACCTGTGATCATGGACGTGGATCTTGGACATCTGGCACCGATGATGCCCATCGTCACCGGAAGCCTTGCGGAAGTAAGGGTATGTGACAATGATATTACCATTCGTTATGACTACCGGTAAAAACGTATAAATTTTCATAAATGGTATAGAAATAAAAAGGCTCATCCCGGGAGGAAGAGCCTTTTTGCGGTTGCGCGCCAGGGGCACGCTCTATTCGTTGAAAACGATATTAGCAGCCGAAATTGAAGTAGCCGCAGAATGCATTCAACCACTGAGAACAGTTAATGAATCTGAAACACATACTTTCTTCCTCCTTTTCCTGTTGCATGGTGTCCGGTTACGTCTGTGTTAGCTAAGCACAAATGGATTGTAACAATTTTGTAACAATTTATCCATAGGAGATGATTGGCAAAAAAATGGAAAAAGCAGGAAATAAGATTCGAGTATAAAAAGGAAAAAAGAAAGCGCAGAATCATATTGATTCTGCGCTGACTGCCGGCAATGGGACTTGAACCCATACGGTGTTGCCACCAACAGATTTTGAGTCTGCCTCGTCTGCCATTCCGACACGCCGGCATTCAAACACTCACAACAGAAGTTATTTTATCATAGATTAAATGGGTTGACAAGACTTTTTTTCCGGAATATGTATACTATTTTTCTAGTCTTTTTCCACAAGATGTTGTATAGTAGAAGTGTATGAGTATACAGGAGCGCAACCTGTTGAATGGTCCTTTGGGATATGGTGGAAGCATGAATTGCAAAGAATTTGAAAAAAATATTCCTGATTTTATTTCCGGGAAACTGGATTTTTTAACCCTGCAGGAATTCGGGGAGCATATGGAAAAATGTCCCGGCTGTAAGGAAGAACTGGTGATTCAGTTTTTGGTAACGGAAGGTATGCAGCGCCTGGAAGACGGTGATGCCTTTGACTTACAGAAGGAACTGGAAGTGCGTCTTTTGGAGGCAAAGCGCAAGATGAAATTTCATATGGCTTTTATGAAGATGGGAGCCGTGTTGGAAGTACTGACAGTGATCTTCCTGATGGGATTTTTAGGCTGGATCATTTCTTAAATAAAACAGGATAGGATAGAGAGATTATGAGTCAGAAACTGGTATTGATCGACGGACACAGCATATTGAACAGGGCCTTTTACGGAGTGCCGGATTTAAGTAATGCAGAAGGATTGCATACGAACGCTGTCTATGGCTTTTTAAATATTATGTTTAAGATCTTGGAGGAGGAAAAACCGGAGTACCTGGCGGTTGCTTTTGACGTCCATGCACCGACTTTCCGCCATCAGATGTACGAAGCCTACAAGGGGACGAGAAAGCCTATGCCCGAGGAACTGCGGGAGCAGGTGCCCGTCATGAAGGAAGTACTGAAGGCAATGCACATCACCATCATGGAGCAGGCGGGACTGGAAGCAGATGATATCTTAGGAACACTGGCGAAGAAAGCGGAGCAGGCAGGCATGGAAGTATCCTTAGTCTCCGGAGACAGAGACCTGCTGCAGATCGCCACGGATCATATCAAGATCCGTATTCCGAAGACGAAGCAGGGCAGAACGGAGATAGAGGATTATTATGCAACGGATGTAAAAGCCGCTTATCAGGTGACACCGTTACAGTTTATCGAATTGAAAGCGTTGATGGGAGATACTGCCGACAATATTCCCGGCGTGCCGAAGGTGGGAGAGAAGACTGCCCAGGCGCTGATGGTGGAGTACGGCTCCTTAGACAATATTTATGCTCATGTGGAAGAGATCCCGAAAAAAAGTATCAGAGAATCCCTGATCGAGCATAAGGATCTGGCGGAGCTAAGCAAGACGCTGGCAACCATCAGGACGGACTGTGAATTACAGCTGGACTATGAACAGGCGAAAGCGGAAGGCTTTTATACCCCGGAAGCCTACACTCTGTGTAAACGCCTGGAATTCAAAAATCTGTTAGGAAGATTTGAAAAAGAGGCCGCTGCCAACGACAGCAAGATTGCAGAAAGTTTCCGGCAGATTGAAGACAAAGCGGAATTTTTAAAATATCTGAAAAAAGTAAAAAAACAGGAAGAGATCGGTCTGTGGCTGATCACGGAGCCTGCGGATGCAAATACGAAGAAGGAAGAACTCTTAGGAGTGGCACTGTCGGTGTCCGATGAGGAGACCGTATTTTACGCTCTGACCCATGAAAAGGAACCGGAAGGACAGTTGAGCCTGTTTGCGGAAACTGTGGAGCCGGTGGATGATACTGCGGAGATTACAACTGCTTTACAGGAGCTTTCTGCAGGGGAGAACATACAGATCGCTACCTTTGATGTGAAGAGACAGTATGACTATTTAGACCGCAGCGGCACGAAGCAGTATGTTGATGTGCTGATCGCGGCATATCTGTTAAATCCTCTGAAAAATGATTATGATCTGGAAACTATTGCTTCCGAGCATCTGGGCATTCTGATCCCCGGAAGAGCAGAAATATTCGGCAAGAGAGATTTCCGGACGCTTGCTGTAGAGGAGCCAGGGAAAGCCATGGAATATGCCTGCTATGGAGCCTATATCTCCCGTAAGAGCAAAAAGGTTCTGGAGGACAAGCTGGAGGCAGCAGGCATGAAGCGTCTCCTGGAAGAGATGGAGATGCCCCTTTCTCTGGTGCTGTACGACATGCAAAAAGAGGGTGTCGCAGTGAAGAGAGAGGAACTGAAAGCGTACGGTGATGCACTGGCAGCAAGGATCGAGGAACTGGAGGAGTCCATTCATGCGCAGGCGGGAACGGAATTTAATATCAATTCCCCCAAGCAGTTAGGAGAGGTATTGTTCGAGACCCTGCAGATCCCCGGTGGCAAAAAGACAAAGACCGGCTATTCCACAGCAGCGGATGTACTGGAGAAGCTGTCGGCGGATTACCCCATCGTCCGGGATATTCTGGAGTACAGAGGCCTGACGAAATTAAAATCCACCTATGCGGACGGACTGGCTGCTTTCATCGAAGAGGACGGCAGGATCCATACGAATTTCAACCAGACCATCACCGCTACGGGGCGTATCAGTTCTACGGAGCCGAACTTACAGAACATTCCCATGCGTATGGAACTGGGCAGACAGATCCGCAAGGTATTTGTACCGAGGCAAGGCTACGAATTCATGGATGCGGATTATTCCCAGATCGAGCTTCGCGTGTTGGCACATATGTCTGGGGATGAGCAGCTGATCGATGCATACAGACAGGAAGAGGATATTCATAGGATCACGGCATCCAAGGTATTCCATACTCCTTTTGAGGAGGTCACGGATCTGCAACGCCGCAATGCCAAGGCAGTCAATTTTGGCATTGTCTACGGCATCAGCTCCTTTGGATTGAGTCAGGATCTAAGCATCAGCAAAAAGGAAGCGGCACAGTATATTGAACAGTATTTTGCCACTTATCCGAAGGTGAAGGAATTCATTGACAAACTGGTGGCGGATGCGAAGGAGAAGGGCTATACGGAGACCATGTTCGGCAGAAGACGCCCGATTCCCGAACTTTCTTCCTCGAATTTCATGCAGCGGTCCTTTGGGGAACGTGTGGCAATGAATGCCCCCATTCAGGGAACAGCGGCGGACATTATCAAGATCGCCATGATCAAAGTATGGAAAGCATTGAAAGACGAAGGCTTAAAATCCCGTCTGATCCTGCAGGTGCACGATGAACTGTTGATCGAGACTGCGCAGGATGAGGAAGCAAGAGTACGCAAGATCCTTACGGAAAATATGAAGTCTGCGGCAGATCTGGCAGTGACACTGGAGATTGATCTGCACACAGGAAGCAACTGGTATGAGGCGAAATAAATGCGTTTTATAGGAATCACCGGCGGCGTAGGTGCCGGGAAAACAGAAATCTTAAAATACATCGGACAACATTATAAATGTGAGATCTATCTGGCGGATGAGATCGGTCATAAGGTCAAGGAACCGGGAACCGAGGGGTACCGTGCACTGGTGGCACTTTTAGGAGAGGAAATCCTCGCAGCGGACGGACAGATCGATAAGCCCGCAATGGCGGCGAAAATTTTCGCAGATCCCGCATTATTGGAACAGGTCAATGCCATCATTCACCCGGCAGTGAAAAAATATCTGGCAGACCGGCTGGAGGAAGCGAAGACCCGGGGCGATGTGGAACTGTTTTTCGTGGAAGCGGCGCTTTTGATCGAGAGTGGGTATGAGAAGATTGTGGATGAAATGTGGTATGTCTATGCCAGAGAGGATGTCCGCAGAAGGAGACTTTCTAAGAGTCGTGGCTATACCCCGGAGAAGATCGAGAGGATCATAACATCACAGCTTTCGGAGGAAGAATTCCGCAAGCACAGCAATTTTGTCATTGATAACAGTGACAGTCTGGAAGCTAGCTACAGACAGATCAGACAGAAACTGGAGGCGTATACATGGAGGGAGTAAAAGAAAAACAGGGACAGCTGGTATTCGGACTGGATATTGGTACGCGAAGCATCGTAGGTACGGTAGGATACTTAAATGGCGGGAAATTCCATGTGCTGGCGCAGCGCTCCAGAGAGCATGAGACCAGAGCCATGCTGGACGGACAAATCCATGACATCGGTAAGGTGGGAGAGACCATTTCAAGGGTGAAGGAACAGCTGGAAGAGGATCTGGGCAGAGAACTTACAGAAGTGTGTATCGCAGCTGCAGGTCGTGTGCTGCGCACTGTTACCACTTATGTGGAGCACAGCTTTGAGAGCGACCGGGAGATCACGCAGGAGGATGTGTATTCCCTGTGTACCATGGGTGTGGAAAAAGCATACGAAGAATTCCAAAACAGCAACACCGATACGGATATGAAGTTCTATTGCGTCGGTTATACTGCCATGCGCTATTATATGAACGGTTATCAGATGGGAAATCTGGAAGGACACAAGGCGAAAACCATAGCGGTGGATCTGATCGCTACCTTTTTGCCGGATGATGTGGTGGACGGTCTGTATAAGGCTGTGGAACTGGCGGGTCTGCATGTGGCGAATCTGACATTGGAGCCTATTGCGGCGATCCAGGTGGCAATTCCGGAGAAATTCCGTATGTTAAACATGGCACTGGTGGATGTGGGTGCGGGCACCAGCGATATTTCCATTACCAAAGAGGGAACGATCACGGCTTACGGCATGATCCCTGTAGCCGGTGACAGCCTGACGGATATTCTGGTGCAGCACTGTCTCGTGGAATTCGAGATGGCAGAGCAGATCAAGAGAAAATGCCGGACCCAGGAGACTATCGAATACGAAGACATCATGGGTCTGCCCCAGACGATCAAAGCGGACGAAGTGCTGGAACTGTTGGATTCCGAGATTGAACGGATGACGCAGCTGGTATCCGATACGATCAAGGAACTAAACGGTGACAAGCCGGTCAGTGCGGTGTTTGTCGTAGGCGGTGGCGGTATGGTACCCGGCTATACGGAGAAGCTGGCAGAGAAACTGGGTATTGTGAAAGAGCGTGTGGCGATCCGTGGACAGGAAGTCATGCAGTCCATCGTATTTGAACTGGAAAATGCCAGAAAAGATGCCATGATGGTGACCCCCATCGGTATCTGTTTAAGCTATTATGTGCAGAGCAATAATTTTATCTTCGTGGAATTCAACGGAGAGCGGGTAAAGCTCTATGATAACGGAAAATTGTCAGTGACGGATGCCGCCATGCAGATGCAGTTCCCCAACGATCAGCTGTTCCCCAGAAAAGGAGAAGCCCTGCTGTTTACGATCAATGGCAAAACACGGATGGTGCGGGGCGAGCAGGGAGAGGCAGCAGTGATCCGGGTCAACGGGAACGAAGCGGACATGTATACTCAGGTACATAACGGAGACCGTATCGTGGTCACTCCTTCCACCGAAGGAGAACCGGCAGTACTGGAGATTGGAAAGCTTCCGGAACTGGGCGATGCCCTGCGGGTCTATGTGAACGGCAGACAGATCAGCCTGCCCAAGACAGCAGAGGTCAATGGACACAGAGAGAATGAATTTTACCGGATCAGACCAAACGACGATATACGGATTCAGAATTCCTATACGGTAAAAGAAATCGCGGAATTTCTGGATGTACCTCTGGGTGAGGATATTAAAGTCAACGACACAGCGGCACGACCGGATACCAGAGTTTATGAGCATTTCACTGTAAGCTGGAATATGGAGAAGGCGCTTGCACAAGGTACTTATGCGGATCTGCCGGATGCGGACATGGAAGAGAATGCTCATAGAGAAGAGTCTGCTCATGGAGAAGGGTCTGTGATGCAGAAGGCAGAGATTGTGGCAGGAGAAGCGGGAAAGAAGCAGGAAACAGAGAATGCGCGTGAAGGAGTATCCCTGATACAGAAGGCAGAGACTGTGGCAGGAGAAGCAGGAAAGAAGCAGGGAACAGAGACTGCGCGTGAAGGAGTAGCCCTGATGCAGAAGGCAGAGACTGTGGCAGGAGAAGCGGAAAAGGATCAGGAAACACAGACTGCGGCAGCAGATAGAACAGATGATGTGACGACACAGCTTCCGCATCCCCTGACGGTAATCGTAAACCATACCCCCATCACCATGCAGGGGAAGGCTTCCTACGTATTTGTGGATGTGTTTGACTATATTGATTTTGACCTGGGAACTTCCGCATCCGCAGGCAGATCAATCGTGACGAACTTAAACGGTCGACCGGCACAGTACATGGAACCTCTGTCAGAGGGAGATGTGATCGAGATCTACTGGAAAAATATGAGATAAAAGATGCAAGACAAAAGATATTAAGATTAAAGATATGTGATAAGAAATAACAGCTATAAAATAGAAAAGAGATTAAGAAGTTATGAGATTATGTAGTATTGCCAGCGGCAGCAGTGGCAACTGTATTTATGTAGGATCGGAAGCCACGCATCTGCTGGTGGATGTGGGAATCAGTGGGAAAAAGGCGGAAGCAGGACTGAACAGTCTGGGACTGACCGGCCGAGATTTAGACGGTATCCTGGTGACCCACGAACATATGGATCATGTGGCTGGGTTAGGTGTCATGGCAAGAAAATACGATGTGCCCATCTATGCGACTCCCAGGACTTTGGAAGAGATTCAGAAGATGGGAAATCTTGGTAAGATCGATCCGGAACTGTTCCGTGAGGTGAAAGAAGATGTGAAACTGACCATCAAGGATCTGACCGTGAATCCCATGAAGATCTCCCACGATGCGGCACAGCCTGTGGGGTATCGCATTGCATATGGAAATAAAAAAGTCGGAATCTGTACGGATCTGGGCGTGTATAACGATTACACCGTAGAGTGCCTGAAGGGAATGGATGCGCTGCTCATAGAAGCCAATCACGATGTGAAGATGCTGCAGGTAGGTCCTTATCCTTATTATTTAAAACAGAGAATCTTAGGGGAGAGAGGGCACCTGTCCAATGAGAATTCCGGAAAGCTCCTTTGTCGTATTTTACATGATAAGTTACAGGCTATTGTGTTAGGGCATTTGAGCAAGGAAAACAATCTTCCTGAGCTGGCCTATGAGGCGGTCCGTATGGAGATCACCATGGGAGAGAATCCTTACCGGGCGGAGGACTTCCGGATGATGGTGGCGGACAGAAGTAATGTATCACCGGTCATCAATATTGCTTAACTACGTTTCAGCCCGCACCATTCGCAAAGTCGCGTTAGCATGCTTTTACGTCGCTTCGTGATTAACTTTGCTCATAGATTGGCGCTTAGTGCATGAACGTATTTGTTCACAAAATCGTGAAAGCTTGATTTGTGCGTCCGATATGCCCATAGGCGGAACTTAAGGTTGCAAAATGTAACAAAGTGTAGTTTAATAGATAGAAATATAGATAGAAATAATAGCATGAAATCATGCGGAAAATGAGGGCGATTATGAAAAAAACAATTATTACGGTAGTTGGTAAGGACACAGTAGGCATTATCGCAAAGGTATGT
>ERZ824600.4487-NODE-4487-length-12223-cov-4.092867_pt1 | contig 12223 bp, 10 predicted proteins | sample MGYA00519933_ERZ824600 | MGnify/ENA primary metagenome ERZ824600 (study PRJEB31778, sample SAMEA3449178) | human gut metagenome | biome: human gut; feature: human-associated habitat; material: faeces | place: United Kingdom | collected 2010/2012 ... | reverse complement strand
CTGGACGGCCGAGAACTTCGGCCTGGAGAACCAGGGCGCCAACTACGGCTTCGTCATGATCGGCACCGGCCTGTCCTCGCTGATCTCCTTCCGTCTGTGCAACCAGGTCATCGCCCCGATGTTCGGCGGCCTGGACGCGACGGGCGTGGCGGTGAACACCGCGCTGTACTTCGTCGTGTCGCTCGTGTTCGCGGTCGTGTCGGTCCTGCTGCTGCTGGCCTTCAAGACCTACAAGGAGAACAAGGCCGAATAGCCCGAGACGCCGATCGGCTTCGGCGAGGGCGCTTCCCCTTCCGGCCGGGTGAACGCGCGAGCATGGCCGTGCCACGGCCGTGCGAGCGCCGACCGGAAAGCGGCGCCACCCGAATTCCGCGGTGCAGATCCGCGAAGGCACCCTCCTTACCCTTCGCGGTTTGCAAGCCCCCGAGGGATCCTCTCCCCAGGATCCTCCGGGGGCTGTTTTGGTTTCAAGGGGATGGGGTATGATGGGCCCATGGGAAAACGACGCAACAACAAATCGGCAGGCGCCCGCGGCGGCTACGGATCGCTGCGCGACATGCTGCGCGAGGACGAGGGGACGCGCGGCGAGGGCGCATCTGCTAAGGGCGGATCCGGCAAGGGCAGAAAGAAGGCGCGTGGAACGTCGCGGCGGGAGGGGTCGCGCCCGGGCGGCGCCGCCGACCGCAGGCGCGGGGGTTCCGCTTCGGACTCTTCCGTGAATGTACCCGCTCCTTTGACGGGCGATGCCCATACGCGCATCGCGATCATCGGCGGCGGCCCGACCGGTATCGCCGCGGCGTACTTCTGCGGCCGCGCCGGCATCGAGACCACCATCTTCGAGCGTGAGCGCAAGCTCGGCGGCGTGCCGCGCTACGTCATTCCCGCCTTCCGCATTTCCGACGAGGCCATCGACAAGGACATCGCCCTGATGATGAGCTACGGCGTTGAGGTCAAGTGCGGCAAGAGCGCTCCCTCCGTCGCGGAGCTGAAGGAAATGGGCTACACCCACATCCTCCTCGCCACCGGCGCGTGGAAGGCCGGCAAGCTCGACATCGAGGGCAACGTGCAGGGCGTCATCGAGTGGATGAAGAAGGAAAAGAAGCAGGTCAAGCCCAACCTCTCCGGCAACATCGTGGTCGTCGGCGCGGGCAACACCGCCATGGACGCCGCCCGCGTCGCCAAGCGCATGGGCGCGCACGCCACCATTCTCTACCGCCGCACCAAGAAGTTCATGCCCGCCGACGAGCACGAGCTGCAGCTCGCCATCGACGAGGGCGTGGAGTTCATCGAGCTGGCCGCTCCCGTCAAGCAGGCCAAGGGTATGCTGCTGTGCGACAAGATGGTGCTCGGCGAGCCCGACGAGACCGGCCGCCGCAGCCCCGTGAAGTCCGGCGAGCAGTTCTCCATCCCCTGCGACCTCGTGCTCTCCGCCGTCGGCGAGCAGGTCGATTCCGACCTCATGGCCGCAAACGGCATCGAGATGGAGCGCAAGGGCCCCGCGTTTGAGACCAATGTCGAGGGCGTATACTGCGCGGGTGACGCGCACCGCGGTCCCGCCACCGTGGTCGAGGGCATTGCCGACGCCGCGCGCTTTGCCGAGGCTGTGATCGGCGCTCCCTACGAGTATGAGATCCCCGCGCAGGCCTTCATCACCGAGTCCGACGCCATCGCCAAGCACGGCATTCTCAAGATGTCCGGCAAGTGCGAGGGCGAGCGCTGCCTGCAGTGCTCCACCGTCTGCGAGAACTGTGTGGACTCCTGCCCGAACCGCGCGAACGTCGCCGTCGTCATGCCCGACGAGAGCCACCAGATCATCCACGTCGACAAGATGTGCAACGAGTGCGGCAACTGCACGCAGTTCTGCCCCTATGCCAGCGAGCCCTGCCACGACAAGTTCACCCTCTTCCAGACGGCGGAGGATATGGCGGAGAGCAAAAACCCCGGCGTCCTCTTCCTCGACGCCGACCATGTCCGCGTCCGCATGGCGGAGGAGCGCGACTACGATCTCACCACCTCCGACAACGATCTGCCGGTGGACATCGAGGCGCTGATCTTCACCATCCGCGACAAGTACAGCTATCTGTTCGCATAAGCGCAGACTTTCTTACAAGGTACAGGCGCGGCCGCCGAAAAGCGGCCGTGCCCTTTTTCTTTCATACGAACACTCCCCGCAGGCCGCCGCAGTCGCGCAGAGCTTCGACGCGGGCAGCGACCTCACGGGCGAAGCCGCTCAGATATTTCCCCGCGCCGCGCGGGAGGATGAGCCGCTCCGCGAGCGCATCCGCCGCCGTGAGCAGGTCGTTCTCGATCCGCTCGGGCCGCGCGTGTTTCCAGCGCTCGCGGAGCGCGCCGATCTCGCCATCTGAGAGCGTCAGCCCCTCCCCGCCGAGGAGCGTGCGGGCGAGCGCGTTCGCCGCGGCCGGTGCGTAGAGATTCACCAGCAGCCCGCGCCAATCGGGACAGGAGCGCTCCAGCACCGCGCGGACCTCGCCCTGCGGCAATCGCGTGAGCAGACTATTTTCCGCCGCCAGATGGGTCAGATATTGGTTGACATAATTTATCCCCAGCAGGCTCTCCGATACCGGAACGGCAAGCTGATAGTCAATGTCACAATCAAACCGCTGCGGGAAAAAGCGCGTGTCATAGCAGCGGAAGCCCCTGCCGATGCTCCGCAGCGTATCGCGGAGCGAGCGGTTCTCCAATGGCGGCAGCGCCGCAACGACCTTCCGCCAGAGCGCGATCGTCAGCGCGGCATCCCGCTGCGCACGGCGTTGCCCGCGCGCCAGCTCGTCCGCAAGGTCGAGCGGAAGCAGGACGCGGATACGGTCCGCGCGTTCCGCCTCGTATCGGCTCCCCACATCCTCCGGCCGGCTGCTTGCCTCCGGTTCCTCCGGCACAGCAAGGAAAAACAGCACGCCGCGCAGCAGCTCCTGCGCGGCAGCGGTCGGTACGGAGCTGCTTTTATTCGCGGTGTAGAGCGCGATCTGCCGCACAAGCAGCGCGGCAAGCTTTTCCTGCCACAGCCCCTCCTCGGCGTCCGTCAGCGGGCGCGTCAGTTCATTCGACATCGTCCCCCACCCTTCCCGTGCGCGCAAAGCGCAGCATCGCGCGGCCATCGAGATCGGCGATGCGGTCCGCGCAGCCGCCTGCCCAGCCGTTATATAGCCGCACCAGCGCGGCGAGCAGCTCGTCGTCGCCGAGACGTTCGCCGCACGCGCCTTTGAAGTGGTAGAACAGCTCCGTCAACCCGCCGAGCGCTTCCTCCCAGTTCTCCGGCCCGACGCAGGGCGAGTCGCACAGCGCGACCGCCAGCTTCGGCAGGATGCCCTCGCCCGGCTCGATGCGTTCCGTCTCCCGCAGGGCTTCGGCGCGGCGCGCTAGCAATCGTCCGCATTGTTCCGGCGTGAGCGTCAGGCCGAAGCGTTCCGTCACAGCGTTCCCGCGCAGCAGCGCCGCCTCGGTCCGCTGCGCGGACAGCGCGCTGAATAACATCAATTCATCCATCTCTTTTTCACCTCGCCATGTTATCTACACCCCCGGCAAGGAAAAGACAAGACTTGAAAATTTGTCGGAAATGTGGTAATATAGGACTCGTAAAAAGCAAAAAAGCGCAGAAGAAAGCCGCCCAAACGGGCGGCTTTCCTAATTGTGCAGTTTTTTACTTGGCGGGAACAGTCAGGATCTGGCCGATGTAGATGATGTACGGATCGGCGAGCTTGTTGGCCTCGGCCAGCTTGGTGTAGAGCGTGCCGGTGCCGTAGAGCTTGTAGGCGATATTCCACAGGCAGTCGCCCGCGACGACGGTGTAGGTATCGCCCTCGGTCACGGTGGTATCGCGGCCGGCGATGACCTTATCGCTTTCGTTCGTCGGGACATCGGAAGCAGCAGTCTTGATGGCGATGCGGCCCTGCGGGGCGGCATACTGCTCGCCGACCACGCCGCCGAGATTATTGACGATGTAGTTGATGAGGACCTGATTGTCGATCATCACCTCGTCCTGAAGGACCTTGACGTTCTTGGTGCCGAACATGGTGTAGCCGTCGCCGGCATCCTTGAGCATATAGTTATGGGAGGCGAGGGTGTAGGTCTTGTTGACGTCGAGGGGCTGACCGCCGACCATGATGTCGGAAACACGGTACGCGCCGTCGACCTTGACGAACTCGGACTTATCGTTCTTTACAACGGAGCTGGGGATATCGGCGTTGATGGTGTAGGTCAGGCCGGAGACCTGCAGGAAGCCGCCGCTCTCGCCGGGATAGGCGGCGGAGCCAAGCTCCAGAGCGTCCTTGAGCTGCTGGCCGGTGACCTCAACGAGGCAGGCGGAGTTGCCGAAGGGATGGACATTGATGATATCGCCGTAGGTGATGTCGCCCGCATTGATATCGGCGCGCACACCGCCGCCGTTGACGAAAGCAACATCAGCGCCGAGCAGGAGACGGTAAGCATCGGCGCACAGGTCGCCAAGGTTGGTCTCCGCGCTGCGGACGGCGCGCTTGCCATCGGCACCCTTGGTGGTGAGGGTAACGGTCGTCTTGGCGACGACCTTCTTCTGGAGCGCGTCGAACTTCTCGGTGATGCCGGCAATGTAGGCCTTGGCATCCGCATCCTCTTCAACCGCGGAGAGGTCAACATTCTCGTGCGTGATGGTGCCATCGGTCTTGATGGTCAGCTTGCCGACGTTGGCGAGCTTGGTGCCGGTCTGCTCAAAGACGACGTCCTTGCCGGACTTATCCTTGATCGTTTCGGAGAAGGTGGAGTGGGAGTGACCGTCGATGAAGGCGTCAAAGCCGGTGGTGTTGGCAATGACTTCCTTGCTCATCCAAGGGGAGGACTGCTCGTCGATGCCGAGATGGCCGAGGCCGATGACATAATCGGCGCCCGCGGCCTTGGCCGCGTCGATGGCCTTCTGCACCGCCTTGTAGAGGTCAGCGCCGTTGTTGCCCTCGCAGAAGCCATAGATGTAGTTGCCGTTGGCGTCCTGGAAGTAGGTGGGGGTGGACTTGGTGAAGGTCTCCGGCGTGCAGACGCCGACAAACGCGACCTTCACGCCCTTAACCTCGAACATCTTATAAGCGTCGAAGTAGGGCTTGCCGTCCTTGCCGGTGAAGTTTGCGGAGATATAGGGATACTTCGCCAGATCCTTGGCAATGTGCAGGAACTGATCCATGCCATAGTCGAACTCATGATTGCCGGGAACGGCAGCATCGTACTTGAGGTAGTTCATGATGTCGACGATGTACTCGCCCTTGGAGAGCGTGCCGATCACGCCGCCCTGAACATGGTCGCCCGCGTCAACGAGCAGATCCGCGCTCTTGTGCAGCGTTGCGACCTTGGCATACTTCTCGTAGTCGCAGTGAACATCGTTGGTGTGCAGAATGGTGATGTCTTCCTTGGGGGCGGCGGCATTGACCGTCACAGCCAGAGAGAAAACCATCGCCATCGTCAGCAGCAGGGACAAAAACTTGCGCATAGCTTTTTTCCTCCTGAAAATTTTTGCCGGAGCGCTTGTCCGGATCGGGCGCACAGCTTCGGCAGGATATGTTTATTGTATCTTCTTTTCCGCTTTTTCACAAGCCGCATTCTCTCGCCATAATCACAGATTTTCACCGCGCTTTCTTGTCGCTTTTGCCGATTTCTCTTTTCCTGTGGAAATCGCGGCAAAAACGTGCTATGGTAAAGGTGTATGAATATTTTTCAGACAAAGGAGCTGAATGGATATGAAAAAACTGCTCAGGGGCGGCTTTGTCGTCACGCCCCGCGGCTCCCGCCGCGCGGACGTCCTGCTCGACGGCGAGAAGATCGCGCAGGTCGGCCACATCTCCCCCGCCGAGGCAAAAAGCGCCGAGGTGACGGACGTTTCCGGCTGCTACCTCTTCCCCGGCTTCATCGACGCGCACACGCACTTCGATCTCGACGTGTGCAACACGACCACCGCCGACGATTTCGCGTCCGGCACCCGCAGCGCCATCCGCGGCGGCACGACCACCATCATCGACTTCGCCTGCCCGAACAAGGGCGAGACGCTTGCCTACGGTCTTGATCTCTGGCACAAAAAGGCCGACGGCAAATGCTCGTGCGACTACGGCTTCCACATGACCATCGACGACTGGAACGAGGGCATCGAGGGCGAGCTGGACAATATGTTCGCCGCTGGCATCACGTCCTTTAAGATGTACCTCACCTACCCCGCCATGATGATCGGCGACGGCGCGGTGTATTCCGCGCTCAAGGCGCTGAAAAAGCGCGGCGGCATCGCGGGCGTCCACTGCGAGAACGCCGGTGTGATCGACGCGCGCATTGCCGAGCTCAAGGCCGCCGGACGCGCGGCGGACGTTTCCGCCCACTCCGAGGCGAGGCCCGACTATCTCGAGGCCGAGGCGGTCGCGCGGCTGCTGCGCATCGCCGAGGCGGCAGACGCGCCGGTGATCATCGTCCACCTGACCAACCGCGAGGCGCTCGACGAGGTCGCCTTTGCCCGCGCCCGCGGGCAGAGGGTCTATGTCGAGACCTGCCCGCAGTACCTCACCCTCGACGACGGCGTGTACTACGACGCCAACTGGTCCATGGCTGCGCGCTATGTCTGCGCGCCGCCCATCCGCGCCGAGGAAAATCAGCGCGCGCTCTGGCGCGGTCTGCGCCGCGGCGAGATCCAGACCATCTCCACCGACCACTGCTCGTTCACCCTCGCGCAGAAGGACATGGGCCGCGAGGACTTCACAAAGATCCCCGGCGGTCTGCCCGGCGTGGAAACACGCGGCGAGGTCGTCTACACCCGTGGCGTTGCCGCGGGCAGAATGACCGTCGCCGGAATGTGCCGCGCCCTGTGCGAAAATCCCGCGAAGCTCTACGGGCTCTATCCCCGCAAGGGCGTCATCGCCGCGGGCTCCGACGCGGACATCGTGGTCTACGATCCCAGGGCCAGCCACATCCTCTCCGCGCGCGACATGGTCACAAAGGCCGGCTACACGCCCTTTGAGGGTCTGCGCACCGAGGGCGGCATCGCTAAGGTCTACCTGCGCGGCAGCCTGATGGTCGAGGACGGCAGGATCGTCGGCGGCCCCGAGGGTCAATACCTCCGCCGCGGGCTCTGCACCCTCTGAGCAAAACAAGAGAAGAAAAGAGGAACGCTTCCATGAACCTTCGTACTATTCTGTTTTCGCAGTATCCCGCGCTGTTCCTGCTCGCGGTGCTGTTTCTGATCGCGCACCTGCGCGTGCGCAAGACCTCCGCGGTCAAGTCGGTGCTGTGGGTCATTCTCTTCGGCGCGGCGCTCGCCGCGTCGGTGGTGTGCTGCTTCCTCGGCATCCAGGCCGAGCTGTGGACGCTCAAAACGCTCATCACTCTCGGCTTCTGGAGCTGGTTCGGCGTGGGTCTCGTGCTGCTCTTCCTCGTGCTGCGCGTCGTGCACGGCGTGGAAAAGCGCTCCAGCCGGTGCAGGCTCGACAAGGCTATGAAGCAGGCGGAGAAGCAGAAGGAAGAGGAGGTCTCCCGCGCCCGCGCCGAGGGTGCCGCCGCCGAGCGTGAGCGCGCCGAGGCGGAGGCCGCCGCCCGGGCAGAGGAAGCCGCTCGGGAAGAAGCCGCCCGTGCCGCGGCGGAAGCGGCTGCCGCGCAGGACGCTCCGGCCGGGGAGACTGCCCCGGCAAAGGCAAACGAAGCCGCCGAAGCGGCAACGGAGGAATAACCATGGAACAGACCGGATCGCAGCGCGTCGCCTGTTATGACGTGCTGCGCGTCGCGGCGACCTTTGCTGTCGTTGCACTCCACCTTTCCGCGCAGCATTGGGCGGACACCGATATCTATTCAACCGCGTGGCAGGCCTTTAACCTGTATGACAGCCTCGTCCGCTGGACCGTTCCCGTCTTCGTGATGATCAGCGGCGTATTCTTTCTCGCCGGCACGCAAAGCCTGCGGCAGATCCTGCGGAAAAACGTCCTGCGCATCGTTACGGCCTTTGTTTTCTGGTCTGCGCTCTATGCCGCTTACGCATACTTCTTCAACAAATGCGCCCTGTCCACCGCGGTCACGCTGTTTTTCTCCGGTCACTACCACATGTGGTTTCTGTTTATGATCGTGGGACTGTATCTGATCGTCCCGCTGCTGCGGCCCATCGCGCAGAATGAGACGCTGCTGCGCTATTTTCTGCTGCTTGCGCTTGTTTTCAACTTTCTGCTGCCGCAGCTCGGCGCACTTCTTTCTCTGTTTTCCTGGCCGCTCTACAGCAGCTACCTCTCGCTGTCGGGAATGCTATACTACCACTTCACGCTCGGCTTTGCCGCCTATTTTATGCTGGGCCACTATCTCAGCCGCAAGGAGCTTTCGCCCAAAGCGGCCCGTTGGTGCTATGCGCTCGGCGTAGCCGGTCTCATCGTCACCGTCGTTATGACGTCCTATGCCTCCCGCCGTCTGGGCACCGCCACCGTGCTCTTCTACAACTACGACTCGGTCGGTGTGCTGCTGATGTGTCTCACCGTCTTTGTATTCGCCCGCAGGCATTTGAATTTTCCCTCACTCGGCGAAAAGGGACACGCGCGCATCCGCGCGCTCTCCCGCTGGAGCTTCGGCGCCTACCTCGTGCATCCGCTGTTCATCGAGACGTTCGATCAATTTCTCGGCGTCAACACACTCTCCTGCAACGCCTTTTTCTCCGTGCCGCTTCTGACGCTGCTCATCGGCGCGCTGTCCTTTTTGGTCTCCGCGCTGCTGAGCCGGGTCCCCATCGTCAACAAATACTTCGTCTGAGCGCAAGAGGAGCGCGGGCCAACGGTCCGCGCTCCTCTTTTCTGTTCTCTCTTACGCCTCGGTCTTAATGCCGCGCTTGGCAAACTCCTCGACCAGCAGGTCAAGGTCGTTCGGCAGGCTCATCGGCTCGCCGCAGAATTTGATGGCATTCGCCACGTCCTTGTTATACTCGTCTCCATCCGGGATTGCCCGTACAATCATCAGCTCCACGTGGTCGGCAACCCCGTCCATCCCGATGCCGTTTCCCCGTTCGGCACCGATGATCCCGGCGACGTGCGTGCCGTGATCCCGTACCCGGATATGCAACGAAGCCGACCAAAGGGTATTGTTCCCGTAATAACGATCATTCACTTTTTCCAGATTATCCCCGATCTGCGGTCGGTGATCCTGCATGGGGCCGAACAAATCCGTGAACATTTTTTCCGCTTTCGCGATCTCTGCTTCGTTGCCTTCTTCTTTTGCCTTTTCCACTTCAAGATATCTCTTTCCCACGGCAGATGTTTGAAAAAGATCACGCAACCGGCTCAATTCCTTTTCTTCCCGTTTATTCCGTTCTTTCGAGAATAACTCATCGTAACGTTCACGATTCAACATGAAATACCGGTTCCTCTCGTCCATCCCTCGACCGATCACCGTGCCGTCGCTTTTGCCCAGGAAATTCCAGCCATGAATATCATCCACGTAACCATTCCCGTCATCGTCTATGCCATTCCCGGGAATCTCGTTCGGATTTACCCACAAATTCGCCTTCAAATCCTCGTGGTCTATGTCCGTTCCCGAATCAATGACCGCCACGATTACTTTCCTTTTTTTCGGTTTATTCTTTAAAAACTCGTAAGCCCGGTTGACTTCCATCCCGTACACGGAATCCGTTGAAAACGAGAGTAACGCCCAATCCAGAGGTGGCTTCTTTATCTCCTTGAAAATTGTCGAACCGGCACCTCCATTAACCTGAGCGGAACCCCTTCCTGCCATACAGAAAAGTACGGCTAAAATAAATACTGTGATCTTCATACCATTTATTTGAAGTTATATATAACACACTCGACACATCGTCCATTGATGAAACAAGGATTGTATCTTTATTTTATTTAGAATACCGGAAAATCTTGAAAAGGTCTATCATGACTTTATGAATTAACTATTTTTTAATATAGTCCCTACTTTCTTATCGATTGCCTTGTGTTTCCTCTTACATTAGAATAATGCCCTGGTACAAGAGAATGTATAGGGGAGATAAAGCCTTGCGTGGGTGTTGAATTTTTTTTATCCGGGAAAACAGGTGTAGAATATTTAACAACCGGGTGAATTCCATGTGCTTGTCTTTTGTCGGAAAAATATTATTTCGTAATTTGCGACGTTAATTTTAAAAGCAAAAAACAAATGAAGAAAATTAGAGCAGCCATCGTCGGGTATGGAAATATAGGTAGTTACGTGCTTGAGGCACTGCAAGCTGTCCCCGACTTTGAAGTAGCAGGAGTAGTACGCCGGGATGCGACGAACGTGCCGGCCGAATTGAAGGACTATGTTGTCGTGTCGGATATTGCTCAAATCAAGGATGTAGACGTGGCAATTTTGTGTACCCCGACCCGTAGCGTGGAGAAGTACGCCAAAGAAATTCTTGCACTCGGCATCAATACAGTGGACAGTTTCGACATCCACACCCAAATCACTTCCCTTCGCCGCTCGCTCGACGAAAGCGCAAAAGCGGGAAAAGCCGTATCCGTCATCTCCGCAGGGTGGGATCCGGGTAGCGACTCCGTCGTACGCGCCATGTTACAGGCCATTGCCCCCAAAGGCATCACCTACACGAATTTCGGACCGGGCATGAGCATGGGACATACCGTAGCCGTAAAAGCCGTGGAAGGAGTGCAAGCCGCGCTCTCCATGACCATCCCCACCGGTACGGGTATTCACCGCCGCATGGTATATATAGAGGTAAAGGAAGGATACGAGTTTTCGAAAGTAGCCGCAGCCATCAAAGCCGATCCCTATTTCGTCAACGATGAAACCCACGTCATAGAAGTACCTTGTGTAGACGAGCTGCTGGACATGGGACACGGTGTCAACCTGACACGCAAAGGCGTATCCGGAAAGACCCAGAACCAGTTGTTCGAGTTCAACATGCACATCAACAATCCGGCGCTGACGGGACAAGTATTGGTTTGCGTGGCCCGTGCCTCGATGAAACAACAACCCGGTTGCTACACGATGATAGAAATACCTGTCATCGACCTGCTTCCGGGCGAGCGCGAAGAACTGATTGCCCATTTAGTATAAGTTTGTTTCTTACGAAAATCCTTGTATTTTTAGGAAATAGAATAAAAAGAGGCCGAAAAAGCCTCTTTTTTTATTTTAATAACATTAAAACACAGACAAGATTACCAAATATGCGTATCTTTGTGATAGTATGTATGAACATATTTATTAATTTCAATTAAAACGATTATGAAAAAGTCTCTACTGTTATTAGCGGGCGCATTAAGCTTGGGAAGCTTAAACGCTCAAACGACTGAGGAACAAACTACAAAGTTCCGTGACAATTGGTCAATTGGTTTGAATGGTGGTATTGTGACTCCGCTCAGCCATAGTGCATTCTTCAAGAATGCCCGTGCCACCGTGGGCATCGATCTCAACAAGCAACTCTCGCCGATTTATGGCTTGACATTTGAAAATATGTGGAGCATCAATACGTTCGAGAGCAGTGCAGCTTTTGATGCAAGCAATCTGATGTTGTTGCACCGCATCAATTTAAATAATGTATTCTGCCGTTACAAAGGCAAACCCAGTGTGTTTGAAGTAGAAGCATTGGCCGGTTTCGGTTGGTTACACGTTAACGACGCATACTATGGAGAAGACGGAGATAAGGACGGCAACTGGCTTTCTTCAAAAGTCGGTTTGAACCTCAACTTCAATTTAGGCGAAAAGAAAGCATGGACCATAGCTGTTAAACCGGCAATCTTATGGAATGTAACCCAGTTTGGAGAAGACAATATCAACTTCCATTCCGACCAAGCAGCTTGGGAAATCACCGCAGGTGTAGTTTATCACTTCAAGAACAGCAACGGTAAGCACTACTATTCCAACGGTTGCAGCCACGCAGACCAGATTGCAGCCCTGAACGCCACCATCAGTTCGATGGAAGCCGAAGCCGCAGGCAAGGATCGCGCACTGCAAAACGCACAGAAGACCATCAGCGACTTGCAGAAGGATTTGAACGACTGCAAGAATAAGAAAGTGACCACCACGACTACACAGGCTGTAGAAAAGAGTGAATATGTAGTCATCTTCCGTCAGAGCAGCAGCAAGGTAGACGCTCTCCAGATGCCGAATATCGACCGTCTGGCAAGTTATTTGAAGAAGAACAGCAACGCCAGGCTGCCGCGCGAGGCGACATTGAAATTCGTTGGCCTGTTGAAGGCGAAGTGATCGCCGATTTCAACCGAACGGTCTATACACCTGAATACGCTTCGGGGTTTGACAT
>ERZ824600.4482-NODE-4482-length-12234-cov-2.956647_pt1 | contig 12234 bp, 16 predicted proteins | sample MGYA00519933_ERZ824600 | MGnify/ENA primary metagenome ERZ824600 (study PRJEB31778, sample SAMEA3449178) | human gut metagenome | biome: human gut; feature: human-associated habitat; material: faeces | place: United Kingdom | collected 2010/2012 ... | reverse complement strand
GGATCATCGGCGCGCCGCAGAGGTCGCACTTCATATCGGTCAGGACCGGTTCCTTCTTCTCCTCCGCGCTCTTTTCCTCTCCGCCCGATGTCAGCGGCTTGGTGTTGCGGCAGGCAGGATAGTTGGGGCAGGCGGCGAACTTGCCGAACCGACCGTTCCGGATGACCATCCGGCTTCCGCACTTGTCGCAGATGATGTCGGTCTCCTCCGGCGGCACCTCAATGCTGTTCTGTCCGATGGTCTCCTCGGCGTGCTCCAGCTCCTTTGAAAAGTCCGCCCAGAACGAGGTCAGAACCGCCTGCATCGTCTCCTTCCCCGCCTCGATCTCATCCAGCTCGTTTTCCATCTCCGCCGTGAAGCCGTAGTCCACGATGTCCGCGAAATACTCCTTCATGAGCTTGTTTGTCACCTCGCCCAGCGGCGTCGGCACAAACGCCTTGCCCTCCCGCTTGACATAGTTGCGCGAGAGGATGGTGGAAATGATGGTGGCATAGGTACTCGGTCTGCCCAGTCCCTGCTCCTCCAGCATTTTGATCAGCGATGCATCGTTGTAGCGCACCGGAGGCTCGGTGAAGTGTTTGGACGGAACGGCATCGTCCGCATCCATCAGCTCTCCCTCACGCAGTTCCGGCAGGCGGATGTTTTTCACCTCCGCCACATCGTCTGCCGCACGTCCGGAGTCCTCCTCGGATTCCGCCTTCTCGCAGAAGCAGTAGTAGGCGTGGCCGCGCTCGACCAGGAGCTCGGCATACCTGCCGTAGGTGTCGCGGCGCTCGCTCTGGATATACGGGGCGACGGGGCCGCCGACGTCGGGGCCTTCGTCGTGGGAAAGGCCGCACTCTGCCATCGTGCGGTAGATAACGTCCGTTGCGCCCTCGACGAGACGCCCCTGGTCGGTATCCTCGATGCGGAGAATGAAGGTGCCGCCGGCGTGGCGGGCGATGAGATAGGTGTAGAGCGCGGTGCGCAGGTTGCCCACGTGCATATAGCCCGTGGGGGAGGGGGCGAAGCGCGTGCGCACCTTGCCGTGCGGGATCTTTGCTTCCATTTCCTCAAAATACTTCATGTCGATGGACATAGGTGACCTCCTGAAGTGAAATCAAAATCAGATATATTATTACACCATATTTTCGCTGAAAAGTCAACGAAAGGGCGCTGTACTTTTTGCAGTGAGAATATCCGCTTCCATGCTTGTATTTTGATGGGCGGTATGGTAACATAACAAATTGGGTCGATAGCTGCGTCAAAACGGCGCAATTCGAGATAAAATGAGAAAAACAAACAGATCGGAGAAAAAACGATGGAAAACATGGAAAACGCGGCGCGCAAGAAAGTGATGCTGTCGGGCATTCAGCCCAGCGGTGATCTGACCCTCGGGTCCTACCTCGGCGCGATCAAGAACTGGGCGGAGCGCGACGAGGAATTTGACAACTACTACTTCATGGCCGATATGCACTCGATCACCGTGCGTCAGGACCCTGCGGCGCTGCGCCGCCGCACGCTTGAGCAGCTGGCGCAGTACATCGCCTGCGGCTTGGACCCCGAGAAGAACACGCTCTTTATCCAGTCTCATGTGCCGCAGCACGCAGAGCTTGGGTGGGTGCTGAATTGCTATACGATGTTTGGCGAGCTTTCCCGCATGACGCAGTTTAAGGACAAGTCTGCCAAGAACAGCGAGAACATCAACGGCGGTCTCTTCACCTATCCTGCGCTGATGGCGGCGGATATCCTGCTCTATCAGCCCGACTATGTCCCTGTGGGCGAGGATCAGAAGCAGCACGTCGAGCTTTGCCGCAATATCGTGCAGCGCTTTAACGGCATCTACGGCGACGTTTTCAAGATGCCCGAGCCGTACATTCCCAAGGTCGGTGCGCGTGTGATGAGCCTGAGCGATCCGACGAGCAAGATGTCAAAGTCCGACAAGGATCCCAACGGCTCCATTTACCTCATGGAAAAGCCCGAGGACATTCTGCGCAAGTTCAAGCGTGCCGTGACCGACAGCGACACGGAAAACTGCGTGCGCTATGATCCCACGAACAAGCCCGGCGTTGCGAACCTGATGACCATCTACTCCGCCGTGACGGGCAAGAGCTTTGACGAGATCGAGCAGGAGTTCGCCGGTAAGGGCTACGGCGCGTTCAAGCCCGCCGTGGGCGAGGCCGTCGTTGAAACCCTGCGTCCCATCCGCGAGGAGGCCACGCGCATTTTGGGCGACAAGGCGTATCTCGAGTCCGTTTACCGCGCGGGTGCGCAGAAGGCGTCCTACGTGGCGGAAAAGACGCTGCGCAAGGTCTATAAAAAGGTCGGCTTTGTCGCGCGCTGATTAAAGGGTGGAGAACATGAACGGAATTCCGAAAGAGTTATTGCTGAGCGTCGGCGCTGCACTTCTGTGCGCCTTCGTCGTCAGCTACCTGATGTGCCCGATGGTGAAGTCCTTCGCCTATAAGATCGGCGCGATCGACGTGCCGAAGGACAACCGCCGCATGCACAAAAAGCCCGTGCCGCGCCTCGGCGGCCTTGCGATCTTCCTTGGTTTTATCGTAAGTATGTTGCTTTTCGTCAAGGTGGATCACCAGATGCAGGGCATCCTGCTCGGCGCGTCCATCATCGTCGTGCTCGGCGTGGTGGACGACATGTCCCCGCTGCGGGCATACTTCAAGTTCTGCGTGCAGATCTTTGCGGCGCTCGTCGCCGTGTTTCACGGCGTTGTGGTCCAGACGCTTTCAAACCCCAACGTCTTTGCCGATAGCCCGTATTGGGATCTTGGCTGGCTGGCGATCCCCATCACGGTGCTGTGGATCGTGGGCATCACAAATGCCGTCAACCTTATCGACGGACTTGACGGCCTTGCCTGCGGCGTTTCCACGATCAGCGCCATTTCAATGCTCGTCATTGCGCTGCTCGTCTCCGAGAGTGACGTGGCGCTCGTGATGGCCTCGCTTGTGGGCGCGTGCCTCGGCTTCTTGCCCTTCAACAGAAATCCTGCGAAGATGTTCATGGGCGATACGGGGTCGACGTTCCTCGGCTATATCCTTGCGACCATCTCCATTCAGGGCCTTTTTAAGTATTACGCCATCGTGTCGTTCGCGGTGCCGTTCCTGATCCTGGGCCTTCCGATGTTTGACACGCTCTTTGCCATCATCCGCCGCCTTGCCCACGGGCAGAACCCCATGGCGCCGGATCGCGGCCACATTCACCACCGCCTCATCGACATGGGTCTCAACCAGAAGCAGGCGGTCGCGGCGCTGTATGTCATCAGCAGTATTCTGGGCCTTTCCGCCGTGGTGCTGACGTCGAGCGGCGCGATCAAGGCGATGCTCTTTTTGATGGCGCTGGCGGTCGCGGCATTCCTTGCCTCGCGCGTCATCTTCCGCCGCGACATTGACAAGGCATTGCAGGCAGAAAAGACCGCGGCAGAGGAGAAGAACACAGAGACCGCCACACCGGCGGAAACCGTGCCTACGGAACCTGAAGAAGAATCCAACGAAGAGAAAAAAGAGGGAGCATAAATGGAAAAACTGCGCATTATGAGCGTATTCGGCACGCGGCCTGAGGCCATCAAGATGGCCCCGCTCGTCAAGGAACTGGCAAGCCGCGAGGAGATCGAGAGCCTGTGCTGCGTGACGGCGCAGCACCGCGAAATGCTCGATAGCGTGATGGAGGTCTTCGACCTCAAGGCCGACTGCGACCTTGATATTATGACCCCGCGGCAGACGCTCTCGACCATCACGAGCAAGTGCCTGCTCGGCATGGACGATGCCATCGAGCAATTAAAGCCTGACATGATTTTAGTCCACGGCGACACGAGCACGACGTTTGCCGGTGCGCTCTCGGCCTTCTACCATAAGGTGCCCGTGGGGCACGTGGAGGCGGGCCTTCGCACCTACGATAAATATTCGCCCTTCCCGGAGGAAATGAACCGCAAGCTCGTCACGGCTATCGCTGATCTCTATTTCTGCCCGACGAAAAATAACCGCGAGAACTTACTCAAAGAGGGTGTGACCGAGGGCCTTTTCATCACGGGCAATACGGTCATTGACGCACTGAAAACGACAGTACGCAAGGATTATCACTTTACAACGGAAGCGCTCAACGAGCTGGACTATTCGAGAAAAGTCGTGCTCGTCACCTGCCACCGCCGCGAGAATTACGGCCAGCCCATGGAGAATATCATGACCGCGCTGCGCGATATTGCCCTCCAGAACGAGGACTGCGAGCTGGTCTATCCTGTACATCTCAGCCCTGTCGTGCGCGAGAACGCGCAGAAGTTCCTCGCCGGTACGCCGCGCGTACATTTGATCGACCCGCTGAGCGCGGACGAGATGCACAACCTCATGGCGCGCTGCTACATGGTGATGACCGACAGCGGCGGACTCCAGGAGGAAGCGCCCGCGCTCGGCAAGCCCGTGCTCGTGATGAGAAGAGAGACCGAGCGCCCCGAGGCGGTCGCTGCCGGAACGGTGAAGCTCTGCGGCGTCGAGTACGACGATGTGCTGCGCATGGGCAACGAGCTGCTGCGCAGCAAGGAGGCCTACGACGCGATGGCACACGCCGTCAACCCCTATGGCGACGGCCACGCCTGCGCGCGCATTGCCGACGCGATCCTCTGGCACTTTGGCCGAAAGGCGGAGCGCCCTGCCGACTTCAACGCCTGACGGAAAAAGAAAGGAGTGAAGCAAGATGAGAAAACGGAGAGTGACGCCCATCGGCGCTGCCTTCGCCGCGCTCGTTTTGCTGGTGCTCCTGTTTGTGTTGCGCGGTGCGCTGCATCGTCCCGCGCGTGTTGTGCTGCCGCAGGAATCGAGCAGCAGCGATGCAAGCGATGCCGCGCTTGACGACAGCGCCGTCGGGCGTATTGCCGTGCGGCCCGACACGGTGCAGTCGGCCATTGCAACGCTCGAGCGCCCTGCGCGCTATTCGCGCGATATTACCATTGAACGCTACTACTCCGGCGGCAGCGGTGTGGATCATGTCAGCGTCAGTGTTGATGGGGCGTGGATGCGTGTTGATGCGGAGAAGGCAGGCGGCTCGCAGAGCCACACGATCTCAAACGGAGAAAAGATCTGGGTCTGGTACGGCGGCAGCAAGCTTTGGTATGAGAGTGCGTCGGCCTTCACCGCTGATGAAGAGCAGGGGATCCCGACGTATGAGAATATTCTGCATCTCGAAAAGCAGCGGATCGCGGCGGCGGATTACCGCCTGCTTGACACCGTGGACTGCATCTTTGTAGAGACTGCCGTTGATGATGGGGGCTATGTTGAACGCTACTGGGTCAGTGTAAACGACGGACTGCTCTGCGCAGCGGAGAAGCTGCAAGGCGAGGACGTTGTTTACCGCATGGCGGGCATGACGATCGATACGACCGCGCCCGATGCGGACGTATTTACGCTGCCGGACGGCACGGTACTCCACGGAGAGACAGACGAACCGTAAAAACGAGCATAAAGAATAAAACAGGCTGTTCGAATCCAATCGAACGGCCTGTTTTTCGGTATGTTACAAGATGAGCAGCAGTCCCAGTGCGATGAGCAGCTCGTCGTCCGCCTTTTCCTCGAAAAGGAAGAAAAGAATGAGCAGCAGCAAAAGATCCGCTTTGTCAACACCCTTGAGCGGCAGCTTGTCGAGAAGGTGTGAGAAAAACTGCGAGGTTTCCCGGCTTATCGGCGGAGGGGGCGAGCTATCCTGCGCCGCTTTGGGCGGCGGTGCGTTTCCGCCTGCCGGGGGTGGGGGAGGCGGCGCTTCTCCGCGCGGAAGATCCTGCATGGGCATGCGGGTGTAAACACCGTCATCGTTGCGAAGATAGCGGTTATACATCGTGCGTCCCCCCTTCGCTGAGCAGCAGCGTCTTTCCCAGATGAATGAAGCGCGCGAGCTGTGCCGCGCGCTCAACCTTGTCCTGCCGTTCCGGCTTCAAAAACGGCCGCAGCGCGCGCAGGAAGGCGGCGGTTTCGCCGCTCTCGGGTCGGTTCAGCTGCGAGAGCAGCGGCAGGAGCTTTTGAACGAGCGAGGGATCGATGCCGCCGGGCAGCGGGGAAGAAGCGTTCGCCTGTCCTTCCTGCGGCGGGGGCGAAGGCGGCGGAACTGCTGCACCGTTTGGCGGAGGCGGCGCCGCGCCGCCCGGCTGTCCCATCTGCTGCGACAGGCTCTGTGCCATCTGCATGACCTGCGCCATGGCGTCCGGATCGGAGAGCAGGGTATTCAGTTTTTCCTCCCACTCGCTCATCGTGACGCCTCCCTGAGATCGTTTACTTTTTCGCGCTGTCGTTGATGCGGTTCATGACGGCCATTCCCTCCGGACTTTTCATAAGGCCTGAGAGCATTGCGGCCAGTTCCTTTGTGTTGCCCGCTGCGGCGCTTTGTGCCGCGCGGTTGAGCGCTGCACCGCCGTCCTGCGCGGTGAGCATCTGCATGAGTCTTTGCCCGTCGAGCGATTGCAGGAGCGCCTGTGCCATGGCGGGATTGTGCTTGAATTTGTCGATGAGCTGCTGTGTGCTTTGATCCATTGTTGCGCCTCCGTTTCCTGTTTTTCAAGGCAGTATATGACGGTGAGGAGAAAGTTGTGCCGCTGCGGCAAAATTTCTGAAAATTTTCGGAATCCGTGAAAGAAAACGGCCTGCTCGCGCACATACATGGTGTAAGGCCTTTGAGGAGAGAAACATATATGTTATCAAACGAAGCATTTGCCCAAAATGCAGAAAAGTACATGGACACGGTCTTTCGCGTGGCCTACGGCTGGCTCAAAAACCCGGACGACGCCAACGATGTGACGCAGGACGTATTGGTAGAGCTGTACAAAACGGATAAGGTGTTCGAATCCGACGCCCACTTGAAGAACTGGCTCATCCGTGTCACCGTCAATCGCTGCAAGATGTTCTTTCGTTCGCCGTGGCGCAGGCACGAGGATATCGATGACTATGCCGAGACATTATCCTTCGAGCAGCCGCAGGACGGCGAACTCTTCAAAGCCGTGATGGCACTCGACAAAAAATACCGCGTGCCGCTGCTGCTTTTTTACTACGAAGGTTACTCGACGGCGGAGATAGCCTCGATGCTCTCCATCGCGGAGAAGACCGTCAGCACAAGACTTTACCGCGCAAGGGCGAAGCTCAGAACGATTTTGGAGGAGGAGTAAAGCAATGACAGAAAAAGAGAGATTTCAACGCGCATTCGCGCCGCTGCACGCCTCCCCGGATACGATGACGGAGGTAATGAAGATGACAGAACGGAAAACGAAACGCCCCGCGCTGCGCCGCGCCGCGACCATCGGCCTTGTGGCAGCGCTCGTGCTGGCGCTCGGCAGCGTCGCCTATGCCTCGGATCTCGGCGGTATTCAGCGCACAGTGCAGCTTTGGCTCAACGGTGAGATGACGGACGCAACGCGACGGTAAATGAGGGAAGCTACACCCTGCGCTATCCGGACAAGGACGGCACCGAGCACGAAATGGGCGGCGGTGGCATTGCCATCGAAGACGACGGCACGGAGCGGGCGCTGACGGAGGAAGAGATGTTAGAGAATCTCAACGCGCCCGAGGTCGTTTACGAAGATGACGGCACGGTGATGATCTACTACCGCGGCCAGTCGCTCGACATTACAGACCGCTTTGATGAAAATGGCCTTTGCCATGTTTTGCTGCGCGATGAGCAGGACGGAGGGAAAACGCTCTTTGTCACGATCCACTACAACGATGGCTACTCGTACAACGCAACGAAATACGAAGACCCCTATGGCCGCAGGTAAGGCAGCCTGCGCTGAGCGGAAAAATATCCCGCATGCTGAAAGCATGCGGGATATTTTTTGTCAAAAACGAAATCATTTCTGCGCCTTTCCGTAATCGCAGTCCTTTCTGAGCGGGCAGCCGTCGCAGTTTGCCTTGCGCGCGGTGCAGATGTCGCGCCCGAAGAGCACCATGCGATGGCAGAAGTCGCTCGATTCCTCCGGCGGGAGTACCTGACGCAGCTGCTTTTCCACACTCAGCGGGTCCTTGCTGCCATCGGTGAGACCCAATCGCCCCGTGATGCGGATGCAGTGCGTGTCGCAGACGTAGGCGGGCTGGCCGTAGACGTCGCCGAGGATCAGGTTCGCCGTTTTGCGCCCGATGCCGGGCAGCGCCGTCAATTCCTCCATCGTGCCGGGGACCTTGCCGCCGTGCTGTTCGAGCAGGATCTTCGCGCACTCGACGAGATCCTTCGACTTGGTGTTGTAAAATCCGCAGGAGCGGATCGCCTCGCCGACCTCTTCATACGTCGCGTTCGCGAAGGCCTCAAGCGTCGGGAACTTCTGATAGAGCGATGGCGTGACCATGTTCACGCGCGCGTCGGTGCACTGGGCGGAAAGGCGCACGGCGAACAGAAGCTCGTAGTCCTTTTTATATTCGAGCGAGCAGCGCGCGTTGGGGTAGAGGACCTTCAGCTCCTCCACGATGCGGCGGACGGCGGCTTTAGATTTCATGGTGAGACCTCCTGCGTTTCATCAATACTGCCGACAGTATAGCACAGAGACACGGAAAAATCGACAGAAAAAGTCTGTGCAGTGAAGAAAAAACGTGCTATAATCATTCCATCTGTGAAAAAGGAGGCTTGTGCGATGCGGCTACTATTCAAGCAGCGCTTTTTTTCGTGGTTCGATAGCTACGATATCTACGATGAGGACGGCAACACCGTCTTTACGGTCGAGGGCAAGCTCGCCTGGGGGCATTGCCTGCATATCCTGAATGCCGCGGGCGAGCACATCGGCACCGTGCAGCAGCGGGTGCTGACCTTTCTTCCCAAGTTTGAGCTTTACATCGGCGAGCAGTATTACGGCTGCATCTGCAAGGAATTCACATTCTTTACCCCGCGCTTCACGCTCGAGTGCAGCGACTGGGAGGTGAACGGCAGCTTCATGGAGTGGGACTACACGATCGACAGCCCTTCGCGCGGCTGCATCGCCACCATCACAAAAGAGCTCTTCCACTGGACGGACACCTACGTCATCGACGTCGCCGATCCCAAGGACGCGCTGGGCGCGCTGATGGTCGTGCTGGCCATCGACGCGGAAAAATGCAGCAGGAACAACTGATATGAGTGAAAAAAGACCTTTGGCGGATGAGATCCGCCCGCTGACGCTCGACGAGGTCGTGGGTCAGAAGCATTTGCTTGGAAAAGGCGCGCTGCTGCGCCGGCTCATCGAGTCCGGCTCAAGCGCGAATATGATCTTCTACGGCCCGTCCGGCACGGGAAAGACGACGATCGCCAACATCATTGCCAACCGCACGAACAAGACCCTCTATCGCCTGAACGCGACGACCGCAAGCTTGCAGGACGTCAAGAGCATCATTTCCGATGTTGGTACGATGATGGCGCCGGGCGGCATTCTGCTCTATCTCGACGAAATTCAGTACTTCAACAAAAAGCAGCAGCAGAGCCTGCTGGAGTTCATGGAAAACGGCTCGATCACGCTCATCGCCTCGACGACGGAGAATCCGCACTTCTATGTTTACGGCGCGCTGCTCTCGCGCTCAACGGTGTTTGAGTTCAAAAACGTCAGCGCGGAGGAGACTGTTCCCGCGGTCGAGCGCGCGCTTGGTATCCTGAAAGCGCGCAGCGAGCTGCCGCTTTCCTGGGAAGAGGACGTGCCGCGCGTGATCGCGCAGCAGTGCGGCGGCGATGTGCGCAAGGCTGTGAGTGCCTGCGAGCTTCTCTACGAAGCGGCGGAGGCCGTTCATGGTGGGCTAAAACTAAAAAGTGAAGACGCTTTGCAGGTTGCACAGCGCAGTGCCATGCGCTACGATAAGGGCGGCGACGCAATGTACGACTGCGCGAGTGCGCTGATGAAGTCGCTGCGCGGCAGCGACCCGGACGCGGCGCTCCACTACCTCGCAAGATTTCTGGAGGCGGGGGATCTTGTGACTCCGTGCCGCCGTCTTCTCTGCTCGGCGAGCGAGGACGTCGGCATGGCCTATCCGCAGGCCATCACCATCGTCAAATCCTGCGTTGATACCGCGATGCAGCTCGGCCTTCCCGAGGCGCAGCTGCCGCTTGCGCAGGCGGCGATCTTGCTCGCCACCGCGCCCAAGTCCAACAGCGTCATTGAGGGCATCGGCGCGGCCTGGGCGGACGTGAAGGCGGGCAAGTGCGGCAATTTCCCGCGCTGCCTTCAGAACGTCCACGCCGATTCGACCGGCGGCGCGCAGGGGCAGCACTACAAATATCCGCATTCTTATCCCAATCACTGGGTCAGGCAGCAGTATCTGCCGGACGAGCTGAAAAACGCCCGCTACTACCGCTACGGTGACAACAAGACCGAGCGCGCCGCCGCGCAGTACTGGGAAGCGATCAAGGGGTGAGCACATGGACCTGAGGTTGAACGATATTGTCGAAATGAAGAAGCCGCATCCCTGCGGCGAAAAGCTCTGGCTCGTGACGCGCGTGGGCATGGACATCAAGCTCAAATGCACGCGCTGCGGCCGCGAGGTGATGCTGCCGCGCGCCAAGGCGGAAAAGGGCATCAAGAAAATTGTAGAAAGGGAGGAACCCCATGAATAAGAAAACGCGCGCCGTTGCGATTCTGCTGGTTGCGGTGATGATCTTATCGCTCGTTGCGTCGATGATCATTCCGTATTTATAAAAACCAGCGCGGCAGCGATGAACATTGCTTCCCGCACTTGCACGGGAGCGTTCACCGGCTGAGAGTAAAGGAGAGATAGAAGATGAGAAAATGGACAGTATGCGTATTAGCGGCCCTTTGCGTATTCGGACTGTTTGGCTGCGGGGCTGAGAGCGTTCCCGCACCGGAGAAGGTCAAAGACTATGCGCCGGCCGACTATGAGGAGCGCTTCAAGGGCGTGACAAGGGAAGCTTTGACAGAGGTGTGGGGCGAGCCTGCTGACGGCGGAGCGCTGCAAAGCGCCGATATGTGGGCCATCGACGATGTATCTTCCGTCATCATCTATTGGGACGCGGACGGGAGTGTTCAGGGTGGGAGCATCCGACCTGTGGAATACCACGGCAGATATGAAGAGGATGCAGATATCTGTATCATCCGTTCGGCGGAGGATATGGACGACAGTGCCGCCGCAGAGGCCTACGAGGCGGGGAAGCTGCTCCTTGTTCTCGACTGGTCGCTTGCCGAGAAGATAGAGGAGATGGTCAGTCCGGTTCCCACCTCGTCATTTTCGGCGGATGACGCTGCGGTTTTGTTTTGCCATGCAGCAGACGGCAGACCGATCACCAGCACGGTCTGCGGTAATGCGGGCGATTGGGACGACGAGATCGACCATATGATCGAAGCGGCGAAGGAAAAATAACAAATGGCAGAGGAGCCTCGCGCCAAATTTCGGCGCGAGGCTCTTTTTCGCCATTTTCCCGTTTGCTGCGCCGCTATAATGGGGGACGTGTCAAAGGAGGTGCGCGATGGTCATCTATGTGGAGAGCGTGCTGGCGTTCAATTTCCTGCTCGATTATCTGTTGTTGTTCGGCGCAGCGCGGCTTGCCGGGCGGACGGTCGCGCGGCGACGGCTTTTATTCGGCGCGGCGGTCGGCGGAGCGTATGCGGCGGTGCAGCTTTTCCTGCCGCGCAGCGTACTTCTCCTGCTGCTCGCGCTCGCGGTGATGGGGGCGGCGGCCTTTTCCGGCAGCGGGCGGGCGGTCAAGCTGACGCTGCTCTTCTTCCTCGCCTCGTGCGGATTTGCCGGTGTTGTGGTGCTGCTGGGGCAGGGGACGGGGACGATGACGCGCCTTGCGCGCGGCGTTGTGGCGGCAGACCTTCCGTGGGGCATATTCTTGATCGCGGCGGGGCTTTCCTATCCGCTGCTCTCGGTCGTGTTCCGCTTCGGCGCTGCGCGCACGGGAAGGGAGGTCGCGGAGGCGGTCATCACTTACCGCGGAAAGACTGCGCGCGTGCGCCTCCTGCGCGACACGGGCAACACGCTTTCGGATCCCGCAACAGGGTTGGGCGTGCCGGTCGTCGACCGACACGCGCTGGGAGGCCTTGTCAGTAAGGAGGAGGCAGCCGCGCTGCCGCGCATTCCATATTGCAGCGTGGGGATGGCAGACGGATCCTTACCGCTGCTGCGCTGTGAAGCAATAACGGTTGACGAAATCAAACTCGGCCCGCGCGCCGTTGCCCTGGCGGAGCATCCGCTCGGCGACGGCGGTGCATATGCGGGACTGTGGTGCGAAGGATGCGAAAAGGGGGAGAAGCATGGAGAGCTTGCTCAAAACGCTGTGGCGTAGACTGCGCTTTTATCTCATCGA
>ERZ824600.4481-NODE-4481-length-12236-cov-2.573598_pt1 | contig 12236 bp, 12 predicted proteins | sample MGYA00519933_ERZ824600 | MGnify/ENA primary metagenome ERZ824600 (study PRJEB31778, sample SAMEA3449178) | human gut metagenome | biome: human gut; feature: human-associated habitat; material: faeces | place: United Kingdom | collected 2010/2012 ... | reverse complement strand
CGCCAAGGTATCGAATGCGCATATCTGCGCCACGCGGTCCCTGCCGTACCGCTCGGCGACGTAGTCCACCACCTCGCCGCGTCGTTCATGTCCGAAGTCGATATCAAAGTCGGGCATGGACACCCGTTCCGGATTGAGAAACCGCTCGAACAGGAGTCCGAACCGAATGGGATCGATCTCGGTGATGTGCAGAAGGTACGCCACAAGGCTCCCCGAGCCACGCCCGGGACCTACGGGAATACCGTGCGTTTTTGCGTAATTTACGAAATCCCACACCACAAGGAAATAGTCGTTATACCCCATGCGGTTGATGATAAACAGCTCATAATCCATGCGGCTCTTGTAGGTGGCGCGATCCTCCTCGTTCTCGGGCACGATGTCCCCGCGCCGCATGCGCTCTTCCAAGCCCTCTGCGGCAAGACGGTGCAGCATCTGCGCCGCCGTTTCTGCGGGATCTGTGGAAAATTTGGGAAGAAACCGCTGATCAAAGTCAAAATCAAAGCAACAGCGCTCCGCAATTCTGACCGTATTTTCACATGCATCGGGGTAATCGGCAAACAGACGCTCCATTTCCTCGGTGCTCTTATAGTAAAATTCATCGCTTCCGAAGCCCTGCGGTCTGCCGTCTGTGACCGTGCGATTGGTCTGAATGCACATCAGAACCGCCTGCGTCTCGGCATCGCTCTTCTTCAGATAGTGTACGTCATTGGTCGCAACCATGGGGATCCCCGTCTCCTGAGACAGGGTGCGCAGGCCGTGCAGAACGCGGAGATCGTCTGGCAGATCGTGATTCTGCACCTCAAGGTAGAAACTTCCCTCACCGAAAATGTCTCGCATGCTGAGCGCATAGCGGCGGGCGTTTTCCATATCACCCTGCAAAATAAACTGCGGGATCCTGCCGCCGAGACAGCCCGACAGGGCGATCAGTCCCTCCGCATGCTCTGCCAAAAGCTCGGTATCCACGCGCGGCTTGCCGTAAAAGCCCTCGGTATACGCGCGGGAGACCAACTGCACTAAATTGCGGTATCCCACGTCGGAAGTCACCAAAAGCACCAAGTGGTACGTTTGCTGATCGATGCCCGCCTCCCGTCCGAAGCGCGTGCGGGACGCCACATAGACCTCACAGCCGATGATGGGGCGAACCCCCTCCTTTTTGCATGCGCGGTAAAACGGAACGGCACCGTACATGGCACCGTGATCGGTCAGCGCAACGGCAGTATGCCCCATTTCCCGTGCCGTGCGCGGGATGTCGGCGATGCGGCATGCACCGTCGAGCAGACTGTATTCACTGTGCAAATGCAAATGGACGAATCCTGACATATTTTACGCACCTCCGATCCTTTTTCTTTTCATATCGCGAACCGGGATCACACCTCGGTCTGCTCCTGCGCCTCTTTTGCGAGCCTTCCGATCTTTTGCAGGCGGTGCACCACGCCCGACTTCGTAATGGGCGGATTGTGCAACTGTGCCAGCATCAAAAGGGTCGCCTCGGGGTGCGCCTCCCGCAGCTCTGCCGTCTGCTGTAATTCGTCGGGCATTGCCGAAAAGCGCCCGCACTGCCGCAAAAACGCGATCTGCCGTATCTGTTCGTTTGCGGCGTTCACTGCCTTATGGATGTTGGCGGCATCGCAGTTGCGCTCCCGATTTGCACGGTTGCGCAATTCCTTGCGAATGGTCTCGTTCATGAGCGCAAACGCCGCATTCTGCGCGCCGAGCGCCACAAGAAGGTCAGAAACCTGTTCGTTTCCCTTATAATACAGCACCGGAATCTCCCTGCGCACCGTCCGACGTGGCGGCAAACCCTCTTCACACAAAAGGGCTTCCACATCTGCGGCGCTTTCACCGTCGGGCATGGGGATGTCCGCCTGATATGCCGACACGGGATCGCTGACATTTCCGCACGCCAGAAACACACCGCGCAGAAACGATCTTCTGCAATTTTCGCACTGTAGCATATCGGCGATGCGCTCGATGCCGTCGTCCGACTTGCGGGAAAACTCCCGTTCCAGCTTTTCGCCCAGTGCGCCCACCGCCGTGTTGTCCTGCTGAGGCTGACGGAAAAGCAAAAGTCCGTACAACTCGGCGCGCCGACAGCAGGCGGAGCGCGGTATGTTGCCGCACAGCTCCTCTTTGGTTCTGCGCGAAAAGGATTCCGTATCCCGCATTTCGATCCTCCCGTGCGACACTGTGTCTCTTTTACGGCTCACAGTACCGTATCTCGCACTCCAGCGCAACGCCGAAGCGCTCCATAATCTCTTCCCGAATCAGCGCGATGAGGGCAAGCACGTCCGAGGAGGTCGCCCCGCCCATGTTTACGATGAAGCCGGCATGCTTTTCCGAAACGGCGGCACCGCCGATCCGCTTGCCCTTAAGCCCCGCTTCCTCGATCATCTGTCCGGTATAATGACCGCAGGCGCGCTTGAACACGCTTCCCGCGCTCGGAAAGTCCAGCGGCTGTTTTTCCACGCGCCGCCGCATCAGCTCTTCCATTTTTTCGCTCACCGCATCGCGCGCCGCAGGCGTCAGAGAAAAGCGTGCGCGCAAAAGAATCAGCCCGCCCGCCTGAAAAGCGCTTTGCCGATAGCCGAAGGCGCACATCTTGCGGGAAAGCGTTACGATCTGCCGTCGGTCACGATCCCACGCGACAGCCTCACAGAGCACGTCGGAGATCTCCCCGCCGTAAGCGCCCGCGTTCATAAAGACCGCGCCGCCGCAGCTCCCGGGGATGCCGTATGCGAATTCCAGTCCGGACAGTCCCGCATCCCGTGCGGCACGGGTCACGGAAAGCAACGACGCGCCGCAGTCCGCCGTGAGAACCGTGCCGTCCACCGAAACCTCCCGCATATGAGAGGTCACGACGATCACGCCGCGAAAGCCGCGATCATCGAAAAGAAAATCACTGCCGTTGCCGATGACAAGATAACGGATCCCGTTTTCCTCCAAAAGCGTGAGCAGGTCGCACAGCGTCTGTGCGTCGTCGGGCCATACCGCGTAATCCGCGGGACCGCCGATCCGAAAGGTGGAGCATCGGAACAGAGGATAACCGCGTTCGGCGCGGCATGCGCTCCGCGAAAGGAAAGAATCCAGTATGTCATAACGGGTTTCCAGAACAGCCAACTCCTTCCGTGTTAGAATGTGCATTCGGGCGTATGCTCATACCGTCAGGGCTTGAGCACATAAAAGAAAATGGAAAGAAAATGCAAAATACTGCCGCCCAATACAAAGATATGGAAAAGGGAGTGGATATATTTATGCTTTTTCCCGACGGCATACAAAACCGCGCCCACCGTGTACAGAACGCCGCCGCCCAGCAGGAGGAACAGCCCCGCCGCCTTATCGGGCCACATGATCTCAATCATGTAGCGGGAGGCAATGACGATGACCCATCCCAAGCCCACATAGCAAAGGGTGGAAACGATGCGGAATTTCCGAAAATCCACGGCGGTGAGTGTGATGCCGAGCACCGTGACCCCCCACACCACGCCGAACAGCGACCAGCCCCAGCCGGGATGCCCGCCGCCGCACAGGGTGACTAAGGTATACGGGGTATACGTACCTGCGATGAGCAGATAAATGGTGCAGTGATCCATCACGCGGAACACGCGCTTTGCCTGATTGCGCGCCAATGCATGGTACATGGACGACATCAGGTACAGAATGATGAGGGTGGAGCCGTAGACCGCGCTTGCCACCACCGCCATGGCGCCCATACCGCGCACCACGGAAAACACGACGCACAGCACCAGTGCGGCAACGCCCAATCCCGCGCCGATCCCGTGAGAGATGGAATTCATCAGTTCTTCTCCCAGGGTATAGTCGGGCAATGTGATCTTATGCTTCTTTTCTTCCATGTTCGGAACCTCGTGCCGCGATTGCGGCGGACATACGGTGGAAAATGCGAATAATGCGGAGCGGCAGCGGTCGTTTTTTGACCTCCGTCCGCAAACAGAATACGAACGCCGCGCTCAATCCTCGGACAGCCGCTCACACTCCCGCCTCAGCTCCCGCGCGCTTTGCAGAAGCCCGTCGGTAATGGCAGAGCCGCCCATGATCCGTGCGATCTCGTGAATGCGTTCGTCCTCGGAAAGCAGTGTGACCGTACTCTCGGTGCGGCCGCCCTTTTCCTGCTTTTGAATTTTATACTGATGATGCGCCGCAGCGGCGATCTGCGCGGCATGGGTCACGCAAATGACCTGTGCCGACTGCGCCACCTGACGCAGTTTGACGCCGATGCGCTGTGAAGTCCTGCCCGAAACACCCGTGTCCACCTCGTCGAAAATGAGGGTATCGGTGGATTCCCTGCCCTGAAGCACGCATTTGAGGGCAAGCATGATGCGGGAAAGCTCGCCGCCCGACGCTACACGGTCGATGGGCTTTTCCGGCTCCCCGGGATTGGCGGCAATTGCGAAGGACACCGCGTCCGCCCCGCCTGCGGCGGGTTCCGTGGGTATGACCCGCACGAAAAACGCAACCTTTTCCATATCCAAAAACGCAAGCTCCCGACGCACGCCCTCCTGCAGACGCTCCGCCGCGACCGCGCGGGTGCGGTGCAGTTCGTCGGCACAGCGGCGCAGCTCGTCGTCAGCTTTTTTGAGCGCCTTGCCTAATTCGTTCATTCTGTCCTCGGCGTTGACCATATCGGAAAGCCGCGCGGCGGCATCCCGCCGAAACGCCAACACGTCGGCGACCGTAGCGCCGTACTTCCGTTCGAGACGGCTGATCGCCTGGAGACGGCTCTCCACACGGTCAAGCGCCTTTTGCGGATCGCCCTCGGTCATGCCGCAGGCGTCGCTCACCCGCTGGGCGATATCCTCCAACTCGGAGCGAAAATATTCCAGCTTTTCCAGATACTGCTCGGCATCGGGCAAAAATTCCCGTATCTGCTCGATGGCAGGCTGCGCGCGCGCGATCATTTCGCACGCCGAGACCCCTTTTTCGTTCTGATACAGCGCCTTTTGCACGATCTTGCACTGGCGGCTGAGCCGATCCGCGTTTTTCAGACGGGCGCGCTCTGCCGTGAGCAATTCCTCTTCGCCGTCCCGCAGGCGCGCCGCGTCGATCTCCCGAATCTGATATTCGAGCATTTCGGTCAGGCGTGCCCGCTCGGCATCGTCCCGTCGGATGCCGTCCAGCTCTGCGGCGATCCGACGGCGTTCTGTCCAAGCCGCACCGTATGCGTTCAGCGCGTCGACGTTCCCCGCATAGCGATCCACCAGATCGCGATGGGAAACCGAATCGAGTAGCTTCTGATTCTCATGCTGACCGTGAATATTGATGAGCAGACACCCCGCCTCGCGCAGGACGCCCGTCGGCACCGTTCTGCCGTTGACGCGGCACTGCGACCTGCCGTCCGCGTTCAGACTGCGCTGTAAATAGATACAGCCGTCGTCATCCGGCTCAATCTCCATTTGCGAAAGCGCATGGAGCGTCTCGGGCGTAAAATCGGAAAACACCGCGCACACCAGCGCCTTTTCCTCGCCTGCGCGAAGCATGTCGCGGTCGAATTTCCTGCCGCACAGCAGAGACAGCGCGCCGATGATGACCGATTTTCCCGCGCCCGTTTCGCCCGTCAGCACGCTGAAGCCTGAGGAAAGATCCATATCCACCCGATGCGCCACCGCGATATTCTCAATATGCAAATTGCAAAGCAACGGTTTTCACTCCTCCCCGGGGACTTCGCTCACGGAAGCAATTCCATGGTCTGGCGAAACTGCATGGTAAATTCCTGCGCCTTTTGCTCGGTGCGCAGAACCGCGATGATGGTGTCGTCTCCCGCGATGGAGCCGATGATATCGCTCCAATTCATGCCGTCGATCGCCGCGGCGGCGGCATTCGCCATGCCCGAATAGGTATGGAGAACCACCAGATTGCCCGCATAGTCCACGCGGCGGATGCTTTCGCGGATGATGTTGCGGTACTTGTTGGAAATGCGCACGCTGTCATGCTCGTTTGCCGCGGGCAGTGCATAACGGTAGGTATTGTCTTTGGTAGCGACCTTGACCAGCCCCATTTCCTTGATATCACGGGACACGGTCGCCTGCGTGACCGAATAGCCGGCTTCCCGCAAATGACGGATGAGATCCTCCTGCGTTTCGATCTTTTCATTGGAAATGATCTCGATGATCTGATTATGTCTCTTGGTTTTCATGCCCATTCCCTTCCCGAACGGCGCGGATACTCCCGTACCGCCGTCCGTACCGCAAAAACGCGGATGCATTTATACGTTCTTCTGATATAATACGTCGTAGAAGCTGTTTTTCTTCAGCTTGATCAGCTTTGTCGCCTGCGCGGAGCGGGTGATGCGGATCACGTCGTCCCGTTCCAAGCGATAATTGCGGAAGCCGTCCACCGTGAGATACAGCTCGCCCACCGAACGGATGCTCCCGCGGATCTCAAGCACCGAATCGCCCGAAAAAATCATGGGGCGCGCCCGCAAAGACTGCGGACACACGGGCGTGATGCAGATGCACTGAATCGCAGGGTCGATAACGGGTCCCCCTGCAGAAAGCGAATAGGCGGAAGAGCCTGTGGGCGTTGCCGCGATGATGCCGTCCGCACGGTAATTGCCCGCCTCGTTGCCGTTGCACAAAAGAGAAATGTCCACCATGCGGGAAACCGCACCGTTGGAAATGACGGCATCGTTCAGAGCAAAAATGGGCGCATATCGGGATTTGCCGCGCCGAACGGTCTCCACCGAGAGCATCATGCGCTCCTCGATGTCATATTCGCCCTTGAAATAGCGGTCGATGAGCGAAATTTCATTGCATTCGATCTCCGCCATGTACCCCAGTCTTCCGAGATTGACACCGAGAAGCGGAATGTTCAGCGGTGCGGCAGTGCGCGCCGCCCGCAAAATGGAGCCGTCCCCGCCGATCACCACCACAAGATCGGTGGTCGGCGTGGGTGAAAACTGCACCTTTGCACCGAGCGATTCACACCGTGCGGCAATGGCGCGCGCCACCCGCAGATCCTTATCCTTCGCCCGATTCGGCAGTACCGTGATCGTTTTCATCGCTTTCCCCCTGTCAGCCGCGGGACAAGCCTGCGGCACATGTTCTATCGGCAATTCGTATGGTTTCCGTGCAGGAAATTTTCAAAAAATACGCTCCCTGCCCGCCTTCACGGCACGAAGCAGGGCATTGACCTCAGGCAGAGGCAGAGACGCTTCCCTGCCGAAATATGCCAGATACTCCCTGTTTCCGTCCCCGCCTTCAATGGGAGAACGGATCACCCCGCGACAATACAGTCCCGCGCCCGTCGCAAGTGTGATGAGACGATGCAGAACGTCGGCATGCACCGCGTCGTCACGCACCAGTCCGCCCTTGCCGACATGCGCACGTCCCGCCTCAAACTGCGGCTTCACTAAGGAAAGGAACGCGCCGTCCTCTTTGAGGATTCGGCTGACAGCGGGATACAAAAGGGACTGTGAAATAAACGAGACATCCATCACACACAAATCGCACGCTTCCCCCAGCATCTGCGGGGTCAGTTCCCGTGCATTGGTCTGCTCCATGGACACCACACGGCTGTCCGCGCGAAGGGAGGGGTGAAGCTGATCCCTGCCGGTATCCACGGCATAGACGCGCCGCGCGCCGTTTTTCAGGAGACAATCGGTGAAGCCGCCCGTCGATGCGCCGATATCGCATGCGACTGCGTTCCCGCAGTCCACGGAAAACGCTCCAAGCGCCGCCTCCAATTTGTTTCCGCCCCGTCCGACATAGTGCGTCCCCTTCGGGATCACCGTGATCTCGGGACAGTCCACCTCCTGCGCGGGCTTGGTGCAGGGCTTTCCCGCAAGATAGATCTCGCCCGCCGAAATCATCGCTTTTGCCTTGGAGCGGGTCTCGGCGATGCCCGCCTCGGTCAGATACAAATCCAATCTCATCGGATGTAATAGATCACGAGCGCGATGAGGATGCCCAGTGCGCCGCCCGCGAACACCTGAAGCGGAGAGTGCCCCACAAGGGTCTTAAGATGCACGGAAATGTCCCGTGTTCTTCCCGCATCGAGATCTGCCAAAAGACGGTTGAGCACCTCTGCCTGCCTGCCGGTCTCCCGACGGACGCCCGTCGCATCGTACATAACGATAAAGGCAAACAGCACCGTGACGCCGAACACGGGCGAATCGAATCCTGCCGTGATGCCCGTTGCGGTGGCAAGCGACGTGACCGCCGCCGAATGGGAGCTGGGCATCCCGCCCGACGCAAACAGCGACACAAAGGAAATGCGGCGGCTCTGTATGATGTTCACCACCGATTTCAGAATCTGTGCGATCAGCCAGGAAAACAGCGCGCACAAAAGACAGTAATTCTGTAAAATACCGCTGAATTCTTTCATCATAGTCACAGCACCTTATATCTGCCGATCCGTCAGATATTCCGCAAGCTCGACTAAAGTTTTGCTGTGCGCCGTATCGCGGACGGCGTCCACCGCCTCCTGCGTCCATTTGCGCGCCTGTCGGTGCGCCTCTTCCTCTGTGAGAAAGGTCAGGAAGGTGGTCTTTTCGTCCTCCTCGCCCTCGTCCAGAAGATCGTCCACCAACTGGAAGGTCAAGCCCACACGGTCGGCATAGCGTTCTGCCGCCGCCGTATCGGTCTGTCCTGCCGCCACACAGCCGAGCAGGCAGGCACAGCGGATGAGCCTTCCCGTTTTCAGGCGGTTCATGCGTAGAAGAGTCTCATAGTCCATCGGCTCTTTTTCCCCGTGCAGATCGAGGATCTGACCGCCCACCATACCGGACGGTCCCGCCGCACGTGCCAAAAGGGTCACAGCCGCGCGGATCTGCGCATCGGACAGCGCCTCCGATGCGGCAATGACCTCAAACGCGTAGGTCAACAGTGCGTCGCCCGCAAGCAGTGCATCGCTCTCGCCGAACTGCACATGGCAGGAGGGCTTGCCGCGCCGCTCGATATCATTATCCATGCACGGCAGATCGTCGTGGATCAGGGAGTAGCAGTGCACCATTTCCAGTGCACACGCCAGCGGCAGTGCCGCCGCATCGTTCCCGCCGTACATTCTGCAAAATTCCAGAACAAGAAAGGGACGAATCCGCTTTCCGCCGCCCAACACGGCATACCGCATCGCGTCGTAGATCACGCCGATCTGCGGATCGGTCTGCGAAAGATACGTCCGCAGTGCCGCTTCTGTCTGATCCGAATTATTCCGGATCGCCTGTGAAATCCTGTTCGTCATAGGTACCGTCCTCATTTTTTATCAAGACACGAATGCGCCTCTCGGCATCGTCCAGACGCTCCTTGCACCGCTTTACCAGCTCCACGCCCTCGGAAAACTGCGCCAGAGACTCGTCCAAGGGAGCGGAACCGCTCTCCAGTGCCGAAACGATGGCTTCCAGACGTGCCAGCGCCTGTTCAAAATTCAATTCTTCGTTCATACCCGCAATTCGCCGCCGCGCTCTCCCGTGTCGGGAGGGCGGAGTGTGACGTCCTTTCCATAGGTTATTTGATTCCGCCGCGTCACGTTGCATCGCACCGCGCGGACTGTGTCGCCGCGTCAGCCGTTTCGGTTTTCAAAACGCGCGCCGTCACGGTGCCGTCCGACAGACGCAGACAAATTGTCTCATCGGCACGGAGCTGTTTCACCGAGCGAACCACGATGCCTTCGTCGGTATACACCGCCGCATATCCGCGTGTGATCACCGACATCGGATCGAGTGCCTGCAATTTCGCCGTGCTCTCCGCAAAGCGCCTCCGCCAACGAGACAATGCCAGCTCAGCCGCACGCGCCAACGCCCGCTCCTCGCGCAAAAGAAGCGTCCGCTTCTCCTCCACCGCCGTCAGCGGGGACGAAAGCACCCGATGCGCGGCAAGCGCCTCCAGACGTTTTCGGTACGCCTCCAGACGCGTCCGCAGTGCGCTTCCCGCCGCCGAGGCATCCCTTGCCAGCCGACGGCGCAGTTCCTCCCGATCGGGGAGGGCGATCTCCGCCGCGGCGGACGGTGTGGGCGCGCGCCGATCCGCTACAAAATCGCACAGGGTGAAATCGGTCTCGTGACCCACGGCGGAAATGACGGGAATCTCGGACCGCGCGATCTCGCGCACCAGTTCCTCGTTGTTGAACGCCCACAGATCCTCGAGCGAGCCGCCGCCGCGCCCGATGATCAGCACATCGGCACGCTTTGTGCGGTTGAAATACCGAATTGCCTCGATAAGCTGAGGCGGCGCGCCGTCCCCCTGCACCAAAACCGGATACAGAATGATCTCGGCGGCGGGAAAACGCCGTCCGGAAACCGAGATCAGGTCGCGTACCGCCGCACCCGTGGGCGACGTGATGATGCCGACGCGTGCGGGAATGGGCGGAAGCGGCTTCTTGCGCGCCTCGGCGAACAGTCCCTCCGCCGCCAGCCTTTGCTTGAGCTGTTCATATGCCACCGCCAGAGCGCCGACGCCGTCCGGCACCATGGCATCGCAGTAAAGCTGATACTGGCCGTCCCGCACAAACGCCGATATCCTGCCGGTCGCCAGCACGCGCATACCGTCCTGCGGGATAAACGGTAGCTTTTGTGCCGAGGAACGGAACATGACGCTTCTGAGCTGACTGTCGCTGTCCTTTAAGGTAAAGTAGTAATGCCCGGACTGATAGTGATTCTTGAAATTGGAAATTTCGCCCCGCACGGTTACGGTTTTCAGAACCGAGGCGCTGTCCAGAAGATATTTGACATATTCATTGACCTGCGCGACCGTCAGGATTCTTGCGGTGTCAGTCATGGGACACCCCCTCCGAAAGATACCGCCTGCGGCACAGAAGTGCCGTACCCGCCGCATTGTCGGACGAATACTTCGGCTCCGCGAAATACGCGCCGTATTTTTCCTGCATATAATTGCGGATGGTGCAATTCGACATAACGCCGCCCGCAAACACCACGGACTGTTTTCCGAGCTGTTCCAGCGCCGCCGAGGTCATGCGATCCAAGGTGTTCAGAATGAGGGCAACCGTGTATGCCGCGACCGCGCACGGCTCTTCCCCGCGCCGTATCATATCGGCGGCACGGTTTTCCCCGCCCGACAGGTTGCATTCCAGACCGCGGACGCAGGGGCGCACCGCAGGCAGATGGGTGTCGCCCATCAAAAGCTCAAGTGCCGGACCTGCGGGAAAGGAAAGCCCCAGCATGACCCCCACACGGTCGATGAGCTGACCCGCATTGAGATCCTGCGTTCCGCCCACCCGCGTGATCTGTCCGTCGGGCAAGACCGAAAGCAGATCGGTCGTCCCGCCCGAAACGTGAAACGCAAGAAAGCGCGTCCCGTGCAGTTCCTCGTGTCCGCAGGAGTAAAGTGCCGCCGCGATGTGCCCCGCCTGATGGGAAAAGGGGTAGGCGGGAACACCCAGAACCGATGCGATGCTTCGCGCCGCACTCTCCCCCGCCAAAAAACACGGCATATAGGAATCTGCGCCGTCGCGCGGACGTGCAGAATAGCCCACCGCGCAGATATCGCGTCTGCCGAGCCGTTCGATGATCTCGGGCAGGGCGCGGGTGTGAAAGAAAAGCGCGTCGCTCTGCCGCAGTCCGCGTTCTCCCTGCGCCACGGGCAGGAGCTGTTTCTCGCTCTGCACCACGCCCGCGATGGGGAAGGTCTTGCCGTTGATCGTCACTTCCATCCCGGCCACATCGCTGCTGCCGAAGAGGTTGAAGGCCGTCTGCGCATCGAGCACGACGCGGTCGGCCATATAGTCCTCGTCCGACACGTAGCCGCCGGACAGCAGCTGCAGCGGATGGAACAGGAAATAGTCTCCTCCCACGCCGATGGCCGTAACCGTCACGCTGCCGGGCGATTTGCCGGAGACGGACAGCTGGGTGCTGCCGCTGTAGGCGTCGGCGTAGAGGCGCGCAGAGGTGTCCGCACTGGGGTCCTGCGCGTCGGGTTCCGGCGCGAAGATGGAGTTCTGGACGAATTCGTCCTCCAGCGTCACGCGGAACGAGCGGATGGTATCGAGGTCGATCATGCCGTTCACCGGCAGGAAGGCGGAGACCTGCGCAAAGCGCTCGCCGCTGCCGCCGCGCCAGACGTCGGCGGCGGACTGGGTGATGAGCGCGCCGGTCACCTTCCCCAGCATGGCGAAGCTGAACACAGACAGCGCTGTCTGGATCAGGCAGGCAATGAGGAGGGCAAGCTTCCCTCCGTGCAGCCGCGGCAGCCTGCGATGCCGCTCAAACCGCCCGCGCCGGATCATCCGTTATCGGCCAGCCGGACCTGCTTGCCGGCTTCGACGGGCTTGTT
>ERZ824600.4475-NODE-4475-length-12247-cov-4.212762_pt1 | contig 12247 bp, 6 predicted proteins | sample MGYA00519933_ERZ824600 | MGnify/ENA primary metagenome ERZ824600 (study PRJEB31778, sample SAMEA3449178) | human gut metagenome | biome: human gut; feature: human-associated habitat; material: faeces | place: United Kingdom | collected 2010/2012 ... | reverse complement strand
CCGTGGGTGGCGAGGCGATGCAGCTCAAGGCCGTGCTGGCGCCGATGCTGATCGCGGCCGTGGGGATCGTGCTCTCGATCATCGGCATCTTCCTCGTGCGAACCCGTGAGGGCGCCTCGATGCGCGAGCTGCTCCGCTCGCTGGGCGTGGGTGTCAATTTCAGTTCGCTGCTGATTGCCGGCGCGACGTTCGGCATCCTCTACCTGCTGGGTATCCAGAACTGGCTCGGGCTGTCGTGCTCGGTCATCACGGGGCTCGTCGCCGGTATCATCATCGGGCAGGCTACCGAATATTACACTTCGCACTCCTATAAACCGACGCAGAAGATCGCCGGAAGCGCCCAGACCGGGCCGGCCACGGTCATCATCGCCGGGGTCGGGTCGGGCATGATCTCGACGGCCATCCCCGTCCTGACGATCGGTGCCGCGATTATCCTCGCCTATCTGTGCGCCATCGGCTTCGACATGGAGAATATGATGGCTCCGATGAATATGTCGCTGGGGCTCTACGGCATCGGCATCGCCGCCGTCGGTATGCTCTCGACGCTGGGCATCACGCTGGCCACGGACGCCTACGGCCCGATCGCTGACAATGCGGGCGGCAATGCCGAAATGAGCGGCCTCGGCCCCGAGGTGCGCAAGCGCACCGATGCGCTGGACGCGCTGGGCAATACGACCGCTGCCACGGGCAAGGGCTTCGCCATCGGATCCGCGGCGCTGACCGCACTGGCACTGCTGGCATCCTACATCGAGGAGATCCGTATCGGGTTGCTGCACAACGGCATCACGATGCTTGACCTGCCCAACGGCACCTCGCAGCTGGTCGAGAAGGCTTCGATCCTCGATTTCATGGAGTATTACCAGGTCACGCTGATGAACCCGACGGTGCTGATCGGCATCTTCATCGGCGCCATGATGTCGTTCCTGTTCTGCGGCCTGACGATGAACGCCGTGGGACGTGCCGCCGAGAGCATGGTGAACGAGGTGCGCCGCCAGTTCCGCGAGATCAAGGGCATCCTCACGGGCGAAGGCACGCCGGACTATGCCCGCTGCGTGGAGATTTCGACCCGCGGCGCACAGCGCGAGATGATGTTCCCCAGCCTGCTGGCCATCGTCGTGCCGGTAGCCGTCGGTCTCGTGTTTGGCGTGGCCGGCGTGATGGGCCTGCTGGTCGGCGGCCTCAGCTCGGGTTTCGTGCTGGCCGTGTTCATGGCCAATGCGGGCGGCGCGTGGGACAATGCCAAGAAGATGGTCGAGGAGGGGCATTTCGGCGGCAAAGGCTCCGAATGCCACAAGGCCACCGTGGTGGGCGATACCGTCGGCGACCCGTTCAAGGACACTTCGGGCCCGTCGCTTAACATCCTTATCAAGCTGATGTCGATGGTTTCCATCGTCATGGCCGGGCTGACGGTGGCTTGCCACCTGTTCTGACCCATGTGACGATAAAGGCAATAAGAAAAGCCACCCGGGGAAGGTGGCTTTTTTTATGGCCTTGCAGCGGGGCTATTTCTTGCTCGCGCCGCTTTCGAGGATCGAGACGATGGAGTAGAGCGTGAAGCAGATGGCTCCGAAACCCGTCAGGACGCGTGCGGGGACGAAATATTTGGGTTCGGAGAGCGCCGCCTCGTAGAGGAATGCCGCGAGGAAGAGGCAGGCCAGCGCCGTAAGCACCGGGATGATCGGGATGCGGTTGGCCAGCGGGAAATCGGCGTGCCAGATCTTTGCCAGCAGGATGACCTTGCTCGATATGCTCCAGCAGATCAGTGCCAGCCCTATGAGCACGAAGCCCACGAAGCTGATCGCCTCGCCCCGGAGCGTGAAGAGGAGGATCAGCCCCAGCACGAAGGCCAGGCCGCCCATCGCGAGCACCAGCCCCATCCACCGGCGGCGTTCTTCCATCGTATAGCTGCCCCGTGCCTGGCGTGCGATGCTGGCCACCAGCGCGATGAGCGACGTACAGACGCAGGCGATGCCGAACATGACGCTTCCCGCCACGATATGCGCCGGGAGCGTTCCCAGCGCGAAGAGCAGGATGCACCACACCCATGCCCCGGCGGCTATGGCCGACACGATGAAGATCAGCAGCGAACTCTGCCCGCGGGTGAAGCCTGCGGGGTTGACCGAGAAGGTGCTGTCGCCCGAGTTCTTGGGGATCAGGCTGAACCGCGTCGAGGAGGTGGCCGCCGTCGAGACGCACGCCGTGATGAACCCCAGCCCGCAGATTACATGCCCCGTGACGAACGCCCCGGTCATGTGCGACTGGATGATGAAAAGCCCGCAGATGACCGTCATGGCGGCGACCGCATAGCCGATGGCCGGGAAAAGGTATTTCGCGGCGGCGGTATAGGTGCCGATGATCTGGCGGATGATGGTGGCGGCGGTGCAATAGAGCGCGATGCAGATCGAGCCCAGGAAAAAGAGCACGGGGCCTGCCGTGAGCCGCGAGGGGTCGTCGCCGGCGGCGAAAACGTAGGCGCCGTAGGCGAAACAGAAGGCTGCCATCGCAAGGGGAATGGCGCGGAAGAGGATGCTTATGCCATAGTTCATAATCGGAGTTTTTGTTATGCGCCAGCCTGCAAATCATGAACCAAACGAAAAAATGGCTATCTTTGCCCCATGGAAAATATCGTTTTCGACCTGGGCGGAGTACTTTTTGCCCGCGACAGAAGTAAGTGTACGCAAGAATTCCACGACTTTTTCAGTTTCATCCGTTCGGAGCCCATGCCGGCTTTTTGGGAGGATTACGACCGGGGCGTACTGACGCTCGACGAGGTGACCGGCATCCTTTCCGGGGTCAACGCCTGCCCGCGTGCGAAATGCGAGGAGTACCTGCGCCTGTCGATCGACATGCAGGAACCCGTGAAGCCTACCGAACAGCTTGTCCGCGACCTGAAGGCCGCCGGCTACAAGTTGTTCGTGCTTTCGAACATGTCGCGCGAGTTCATCGACTTCCTGCGCCGGTTCCCCGTCTACGGGCTTTTCGACGGCGAGGTGGTCTCCTGCGAGGAGGGCGTGGTGAAACCCGAGCCGGAAATCTACCGGCGACTGCTCGGCCGCTACGGACTCGATCCTGCGCAGACGCTCTTTATCGACGACCGCCCGGCCAATATCGCTGCTGCAGCGGCGCTGGGTATCCGCGGGCAGCTGTTCGACCATTCGGCGCCGGCCGCAACCTGCGACCTGCTGCGCCGCAGCCTGCTGCCCGAAATAGTAGGGTAGCAGCCCGAGACCATATCCGGGTACTCCGTCCGTATAGCCGTACCCGCAGGCCGTTCGCTCCGCCCGCACGAATCGTCGGCTTCCCCTTTTGCAGCGGTTTTCCCTGTCCCGTGATCCGATCCGTCCGATGATTGAAAAATAAAAAGGGCCGCTCCTTAGAGCGGCCCTTTGCTTTGGATCGGATTCCGTTATTCGAAGTTGGCGTCCTTCATCAGTTCATACTCCGGCGAGAGTGCGTACATGCGTACGTATTCGAACTTGCCGGTGTCGACGAGCTTGAACTCGAATGCGTGTGTCACCTTGCCCGTGCCCGAGCCGATGTGCTGCGTGTAGAGCATCATTTGTACGGTGTAGATCACGTCGATGCCGGAGATCATCTTGACATCGGGGTAGAGCGTGCCCAGGGCGGCCGACATTACCTCGCCGAAACGCTTTTCGACTTCGTCGTAGAACGCCTGGTACGAAGCGCGTGCTGCTTCCTTGTCGTCCGACCCCCAGTTGTCGTAGGCCGATACGTCGTCGCCGGCTTCGCTCCAATAGTATTTCGGGAGCGTGTTGATACGCCAGTTCAGGTTGGTGTAGCTTGCTGCGCAACCGCTGTAATACTCCGCATCCGTGAGGCGGCTGCCGCTGCGGTTGTCCGTCGTATAGGCGGCGTCCTTGTTCTGGAGCACCCAGTCCACGCAAGCCTGGTAGAAGCTCTTGCTGTAAGCGCTGCGGTCGGGGGCCACGACGAGCGTCATGCTGGGGTCGAAGTTCCATTTGCCGCTGACCTTCTTGAACGGGCCGTCGAGCGTCTCGTAGGTGAGGTTCTTGATCCAGTTCGAGCCGTCGAACGTATAGCGGTCGGCCTGGAGCACGGTCGATCCCGAAGCATAGAAATGGTAAGCCACATCCATGACATCCTCGGGCATCGCATACGGGAATTTGTATTTCAGGTAGAGGGGCAGATAGGTGTCCTGCGAGAACGACGAACTAAAATTGGGGTTGGTGGCGCCCATCTGCGTGTAGTCCTCGGGATTGACGATCGTCGTAGCCTCGGCTGTCGCCCACGACGTGCCGTTGAAGGTGTAGACCGCATACTGTTCCTGTGTTACCGCCCGGGTTTGGCCGAGGGCTGCGGCAGCTGAAACCGCCACACCGCGCTTCATGCTCGAAACCTTGATGTTGTCGAGCTGGTAGGTGGTTGTTTTCTGGTTGGCACCGTCACCCACATATTTGAACGCAAAATGGAGCGTTTTGCCCGCATATTTATACAGCGAGAAGCGACCGGCCGGTTCGAAGTCGTTGCCATAGCCGCTTGCCGGCTCTTCGGGGATCGTGAAATTCTCGGTGATGTCGATCCAAGTGGCTTTGGTCACGTCGTCCGTATAGTCTTCCGAGATAAGTATCGAGAGACAGTTGGCGTTCCAGTATCCGATCTTGATGTCGAAACCGAATGTCGTCATGCCGTCATCGAACGCCGGAACGGTGATCGGATCTTTGCTTACAAGCCATGATTCGACAGCGCCGGCGGCCCCGTTCGCCGAAACCTGGGCATAGAGGTTCTCAGAGTATTTCTTTATTGCCCACTGTTTGTTTTCCTCGCCTGCGGCTTTTACCAGTTGCCATTTGTCGAAGTTGTCGGCATCGAACGTCTCTTCGAACAGGTCGTTGTCCGTGACAGTGACTACATCCTGTCCCAACTGAATATTGTCGATATAATAGGTCGTGGTTTTGCTGTCGGCCGCATTGCCCTGGTAGCGGAATGCCACGTAGACCGATTCGGCCTTATATGCGCTCATGTCGCATATGCCTGCCGTATACCATTTGCCGGAGGTCGAGCCGTCGAACGTGAAATTGTTCGTCAGGTCGATCCAGGTCGCCTCCTCGGGGGTGACGCCATTGTAATCGGTGGATACGAGTACGCTCAGACCGTCATGCGTCCAGTAGGAGATTTTTACATCGAATGCAAGTTGCGGGTTGTCGGCGAGCGTGAGGTTCACTTTCTCGGAAATAAGCCAGAGATCCTGCGGGCCCGTTGTGTTGAATGCAGAGCATTTCGCCGATTTCACTCCGTTGTAGTCATCCAGCGACCAGGTCGAGGTGCTCGATCCTTTGACGATCTGCCATGCATTGAGACCTCCGTCGAATGTTTCGTCGATACTCGTTGCAGCAGGAGTTTCACCGCCGCCCGTATTGGGTTCGGAAGCGGAGTAGTTATAGGCTACGACCTTGATCGCACCTGCTTCCGCATCGGGATAAGCACCCGTTAGGATCTTGTTGGCATAGCTGGCCAGCGGTTTCTCGGGGGTGAAATAGTTAGCCGGAGTCTCGCCCCAGACCGACTGGTAATCGGCACCCGAGACGGTGTAGGTCTCTGCCGCAGCGAGTTTGACAACCTCTTCGGCGAGGTTGGTCGCATTCTTATAGGTAACGGTGACAGTCGAGCCGTTCGAGAGGTAGCTGTCGTAACCTGCAGCCAGGAATGCGGGCAGGTACGTCGTGGCGGAAGCGGCTTCGGAGAAACATTTTGCAGTGCCTACGGCGGCCAGGGCTGCCACTGCATCGGGCCCTGCGGCTTCGGCGATCGCCTTGTTGGCGGCGTTCGACGCGACGCTGGCGTAGTCGGCGTCGGTCATCGTGTATTTCAGCACCTGGACGTCGGTGATCTCCTTGTCGGGGTTGAACCCGTCCAGATACTCCTCGTTGTAATCGTCGACATTACAACCCCCCCCCACGAATGCTATCGTCGCAAGGGCCAGAAGGTATTTTACAATATGCTTGTTCATATGGTTCGCTGTAATTAGAAGTTAATTTTCAGTCTTACGGTATAGGTACGACCGAACGAGTACATTACGGCATATACGTTCTGCCAGATACCTTCGTCGGCTGCGGCGCACTGCGCGTCCATGATGTAGTTGTAGTCGTAGACGTTGTTCACGTTGCCGTAGATCGTGGCGCGTACGTTGCCGATCTTGAAGGCGTAGCTGGCCGAGAGGTCGAGCTGGTGTCCCCACGGAATTTTCCACGGGTCTTTCACGTCGACGGTCGAGTTACCGCTCAGGCTGGTCTGCGAACCGATGTAGAAGTCGGCGTAGTTGTTGCCGTAGGCGTTCCAGTCGGCGCTGACGCGCAGGCCCTTCATCGGGCGTACCGTGACGCCGAGGGCTCCGGTGGTCTGTGCCGAACCGCCGACCTTGATGCCTTTCTGCTTCAGGTTCAGCCATGCGTGGTCTTCAGCCATGATGCCCGAGGCGACCGTGCCGTCCAAAGCCTTGGTCAGGGGCTGCCCCTGCGTGTCGTAGATGTAGCCCTTCGAGTCGCTGTCCCACTGCCAGTCGCCCAGCGAAAGCATACCAGTCACGTCCAGCCAGCGGTTGGGGCGCAGTACGAAGTCCAGTTCGAGGCCCATGTGGCGAGCGTCCACACCCGAGAGGTTCACGCGGGCATAGTCGCCGTTGGCCATCGAGCTGGAACGTACGACCGACTTGTCCATCCAGAGCGTGTAGTAACCGTTCAGGTTGACCGAAAGGATGCCCGAGCGGAACCCGTAGCCTACCTCGGCCGAGAAGACCTTTTCGTTCAGCGGGTCGGGGTTCTTGGCGTTACTCGTGGTGCTCTGCAGGAACGCGCCGCCCGAGAAGAACGGGGCGCGGCTGATGTAGCCCAGATTGGCGAATACGTTGTGTTTCTCGTTGATGTTGTAGTTGGCACCGCCCTTGACCGTGTAACCGATGAAGTTCACGTGCTCGGACTCGGCGTGTGCGGCGTCGTAGTAGAAGCGGTCGTAGCGCCAGTAGCCGGTGTTGGAAACCGAACCCGATACGAAGGCGTTGAGGTTTTTCTTCGTCCACTCCAGCTGGGCGAATACGCCTTCCTGGTGTACGTGGCCGTCGTAGTCGCGGTAAACCTTGTCGCCGACCTGTAATTTCTGGTATTTCCAGTTGGGATCGGCTGCGGCGGCGTTCTGCTCGGCCTTGACGTTCTTGCGGCTGTCGTCGTCGATGTAGTACTTACCGTCGTAGAGGTCGATGATCTCGTTGTTGTGCTCGCCGATGTAGTAGCGCACGTCGATACCGGCCGACAGTTCGAGCGACTTGGAGATTTGGTTGGTATAGGTCGAGAGCAGCCCGTACCACATGTGGTTGTTGTTGCTCTTCGACATGATCATGCGCGAACCGTCGGGACTGGCGGCGTTCATCTCCTGGATCTTGTCGTAGGCGAACGTGCCGTCGGGGTTGCGGAAGGTGGTGTTCAGCACGCCGTAGTTGGTACCCTTCCACATGTTGCGGTCTGCCGAGGTGCGGCCCTGGCCCGAGTAGCCGCTGCCGCGTCCGATCGACATGTAGAGCGCCGTCGAGAGCGACGACTTGTAGTCGATCTGCCACTGGTGGTTCAGCGAGATCTGGGGCTTGTGGTATTCGTTGAAGTGCGAGTAGCGCTGCCTGCCGTTCTTGTCGAAACCGTACTCGGCGTTGTAGCGGTACATGTCCTTTTCGCCCATGAAGTTCTTGGCCTTCTGCCACTCCTCGATCTTCAGTCCGTCGTCGAGGGCATGGCGCTGCGCGTGCTTCTGCGGGGCGCCGAAGGCGGTCAGCGACAACTGGTGGCGGTCATTGATGCGCTTCGAGATGTTGACGAACCAGTTGTAGCCTTCGAAGTTGGTTCCCTGGATGTAACCGTCGCCCCAGCGCTTCGCGCCGAGTACCGACAGTGCCCAGCCGCTCTTCGTGAGGCCCGTCGAGAGGCTGAACGAAAGGCTGTAAAGGCCGTCGTTACCTACGCCGAACGAGAACGTGCCGCCCTGCTTGGCCTCGATGCCGTTGGTCACGATGTTGACCGAACCGCCGACCGAGGGCGACGAGATTTTCGAGGCGCCCAGGCCGCGCTGGGTCTGCATGCTGCGCGTCACGTCCGAGAGGCCGGCCCAGTTCGACCAGTATACGCCGCCCCACTCCATGTCGTTCACGGGGACGCCGTTGACCATTACGGCCACGTTGGCCGCCTGGAAACCGCGCATGTTGATCTTCGAGTCGCCGAAGCCGCCGCCGTCCTTGGTCACGTAGACGCCCGGGGTCGATTTCAGGATTTCGGGGAACTCCTGCCCGCCGAGTTTGTAGCTGATCTCCTCGGCGTTGACCGTCGATACGGCTACCGGGGTTTTGCGCTGCACGGCCACCGACTGCATGACGATGACATCCTGCAATGCCACGGCGTCGGGCTCCATCTGGATGATGCCCAGGCGTGCGTTCGGGCCCGTGACGGGTTTTTTGGTCGGGACGTAGCCCACGTAGCTGATCTCGATCTCCTTGGCATCGGTCTTCAGCGTGAAGTTGCCGTCGACGTCGGTGCTGACACCCTGCGATGTGCCGGGTACGGTCACAGAGGCACCGATCAGCGGTGCGCCGGTCTCATCTACGATTTTACCCGTAACTGCCGATTGCGCGACAGCGGCGGACACTCCGAACAGGATCAGGGCGGCCGTCATGAGGAAATGTTGTAAATGTTTTCTCATACTTTTTAATGGATTAGTAAATAAAAGAGTGTAATGGATATTTCGGTTTCTTCATAGCGTGGTGTCGTGGTTCGCGGCACTAAGATCGGGGATTTTTCCGCTCCCGCCGGTGGGGTGGCGGAAGTTTCACAGGATTTTAACCCCCGGCAGCCTTTCGGGAAGGCTCTGAGATCCATGGTATGCTGGGGTTTGTATAAAGTTGCGAGGGATACTCCGCGTGTGAGATACCCCTCGTCGTTGCGTATCGCCGGCCGTGCCCGGCGATAGCCGATATCCGGTTTGCATACCTTCTCCCGCACCGTATCGGTGATGCAGGGTGCCGGTGGAAACCGTTATTTCCATAAAGCCGTCCATAATTTGCTTATACAAATTTAAACCAAATATTTCACAGCCGCAACAGAACACCGTAAATTTTGTTCAAATATTTTTCAACCTGTTGACGGGCACGGTCTTGCACGTTGCGGCACGTTCCTTGCTCAGCGGACGCGTATGCAGTCTTTCAAGGAACTATACTGGCGTTATTCGCTTTTCGTGCTGATCCTCGGACTGGGGGTCACGATCTTCATCGAGTTGACCCCGTTCCTGGGCGGGGTGCTGGGTGCCATGACGATCTACGTGCTGCTCCGGCGGCAGATGCATTACCTCACGGCCTGCCGCAAATGGCGGCGCAGCCTGGCCGCGTCGCTGCTGCTGGGCGAGGCGGTGCTCTGTTTCCTGGTGCCGATCAGTCTGATCGTCTGGATGGTCGTCAACCAGGTGCAGGACATCGCCCTCAAGCCCGAGTCGATCGTCGAGCCGCTCAAACACATCGCAGCGCTGATCCACGAAAAGACGGGATACAACCTTTGGCAGGAGAGGAATATCGCGTCGCTCGTGGGGGTGATCCCTCATTTGGGGCAGTGGGTGCTGGGCAGCATCATGGATTTCGGCATCAACATCGTCGTGCTGCTGTTCGTGCTCTATTTCATGCTCATCGGCGGCCTGCGCATGGAGGAGTACTGCCGCGAGATACTGCCTTTCAACCGCGACGTGGGCAGCAGCGTCATGCGCGAGGTGCACATGATCGTCCGCTCGAACGCCATCGGCATCCCCCTGCTGGCCGTCGTACAGGGCATCGTGGCGTTTGTGGGCTACCTGGTCTTCAACGCCCCGAGCCCGCTGTTCTGGGGCGTGCTGACCTGTTTCGCAACGATCATCCCCATCTTCGGAACGGCGCTCGTGTGGCTCCCGCTCGCGGGTTACATGGCACTTACGGGCGACTGGGGGCCGGCCATCGGGCTGCTCCTCTACGGCGGGCTGGTCGTGACGCACGTGGACAACGTCGTGCGGTTCATCATGCAGAAGAAGATGGCCGATACGCATCCGCTGGTGACGATCTTCGGCGTTTTCATCGGGTTGTCGCTCTTCGGGTTCATGGGGGTGATTTTCGGGCCGCTGATGCTCGAGATGTTCGTCTTCTGCGTCAATATCTTCAAGAAGAAATACCTCGACGGGACGTCGTACAAGCAGTTGTTCGTGCCCGAGCACGATATCCAGGCGTAGCCCGCCGGGGCGCTTCCGGGCGGGGTGCTTTTACGAAAAGTAACCGTTTCGGGTGATTTTTGTGAAAAATTCCTGTAAAATGGTTGGAATTTCAAATTGTTTATTATCTTTGTTATTGAAATAACAGTGGAAGCGGTAACAAGAACCCTTAATAAAAATATCACAATGGCGAGAAATCTCAAAATCAGAGACCTTACGTTGCGCGACGGACAGCAGTCCTCGTTCGCGACGCGCATGTCGCAGGCACAGGTAGACCGTTGCCTGCCCTTCTACAAGGATGCAAATTTCTATGCGATGGAGGTCTGGGGCGGTGCCGTGCCCGACTCGGTGATGCGTTATCTCAACGAGAATCCGTGGACGCGCCTGGAGACGATTTACAAGGCTGTGGGCAAGGTGTCGAAGCTCACGGCGCTTTCGCGCGGCCGTAACCTGTTCGGCTACGCGCCTTACCCCGACGACGTGATCGACGGCTTCTGCCGCAACGCGATCGAAAGCGGGCTGGGCATCATGCGTATCTTCGATGCCCTGAACGACGTGGACAACGTGAAATCGACGATCAAATACGTCAAGCAGTACGGCGGCATCGCCGACTGCGCCGTATGTTATACGGTCGACCCGAAATATCCCGAACCCTCCTTCATGCAGCGCCTGATGGGCAAGAAGCGGCCGCAGCCCGTCTTCACGGATGCCTATTTCCTCGACAAGGCCAAACAGATGGCCGCACTGGGCGCCGACATGATCACCATCAAGGACATGTCGGGCCTGATCCCGCCGCGCCGTGTCGCCACGCTGGTCAAGCTGTTCAAGAAGAACATCTCGATTCCGGTCGATTTCCATACCCACTGTACCCCCGGCTACGGCCTGGCTTCGATGCTCGCGGCCATCGTGGCCGGCGTCGACATCGTCGATACCAACTGCTGGTATTTCGCCGAAGGCACGGGTGCCCCGGCCATCGAGCTGGTACACGTCTTCTGCAAGAAGCTCGGCGTTGATACCGGTGTGAACATGGAGGCCGTGGCCAAGATCAATACCCAGCTGCGCGAGATCCGCAAGGAGCTCAACCAGTCGGTATTCGGCGCGGACAAATCCGAGCCCAAGGCGTTCAACCCGCTGACCGACAAGCTGCCCGCCGAGATCGACGCGCTGTTCGACGCCGCCAATTTAAAGAAGAGCTATACTTTTACTTCCGATCCCCGCGAAGCGGCAAAGGGCGCCGACGTATTCTACACCGACGTCTGGGTGAGCATGGGCAAAGAGGACGAAAAGGCTGAGAGAATAAAGACGATGTCGCCCTATCAGGTGAACGAAAAACTCGTGGAGCTCGGCGCAAAGGATTCGATATTCATGCACTGCCTTCCCGCCCATGCAGGAGAGGAAGTTTCCGAGGGCGTGCTGCGCTCTGACAAGAGCATAGTATTCGACCAGGCCGAGAACCGCCTGCATGTCCAAAAGGCGATTGTGAGCTGGCTTGTCGGCAAAAACAGGCAGTCGCGCTAACAGCGGCGGCTTTGCGCGGACCCCTTTCAATAGGGACGAAATTTAGAACTGTGCGGCGCGTATGTGTTAAAGCTTACCGCCGCGCATTTTTTTGCGTCTTTATTTTTTTGCGCAGTTTTTCTAAAAAATCCGCGCGTAGGTTCGGGAGATTTTTAGGGTTCTCCCGAGAAAAATATGGAAAAATTCTGCATTCGCGCGGAAAACTTTTCCGCCGCAGCGAGAACGGCTAAAAAGCAATTTCAATATAATTGATAAAAATAAAGCTTTTAATGCGCCTGAAAAAGGTTATCAATAAGATGATTTTTTTAACGGGAATCAATTAAAATGAAAGTCGTATTAGCATATTCGGGAGGTCTCGACACCTCCGTAATTGTAAAGTGGATAAAAGACCGCTTCAACGCCGAAGTGGTTACATTCGCCGCGAACGTCGGCCAGGGCGAGGAGCTTGAAGGGCTAGCCGAAAAGGCGAAGGCCACAGGAGCTTCCGCGCACT
>ERZ824600.4471-NODE-4471-length-12252-cov-3.118882_pt1 | contig 12252 bp, 7 predicted proteins | sample MGYA00519933_ERZ824600 | MGnify/ENA primary metagenome ERZ824600 (study PRJEB31778, sample SAMEA3449178) | human gut metagenome | biome: human gut; feature: human-associated habitat; material: faeces | place: United Kingdom | collected 2010/2012 ... | reverse complement strand
AGCTCGTTTCGCTCTCCGACCGTATGGTCGCACCGTCGGGAAGCGCATTGGGCGAATCGCCCAACTCGATTTCGAGGGCCTTTCCCCCCATGATACCGTTGGTAAAGAGGCGGACGACCGAATTGTCCGGTACGCGGTAAGCCGACTTCACGTCGAACTTCACCTCCACGGTATTGTTCAGGTCGGGACGGAATTTGATGCCCGTGACCGCACCGACACGAATGCCCTGCACGATGATGGGCGAGGACATCTGAATGCCGCTCACATTGTCGTAATAGGCGTAGTACGTCATGTTCCGGTTGAACAAATCCCTCCCCTTCAGAAAGTTTATCCCCCAATAGAGCAACGCGAGTATGGCTACCGTGAATATTCCTATCTTAACCTCTTTTCTCATCTTCATAACCGTAAACTTATTTAAACACACGCCCGGCGGGCGCCCTCTCCGTCACCTGAACGTACGGGGCGACATCCTATTGTCCCGTTTTACGCCGTGCGGTCTTTACATCTATCCGTTTATCGCCCTCATAGGCCACGACGAAAGCGTCGGGAAACTCCTTCCGGGCCTCGGACTGTATCTTCACGATGGCATCGTAATCCCGCACCCCGCCCACGAGGTAACGGTATCCGCGTCCGGGTTCTCGCTTCTCCGTCACCCGGTTACGGTACGATTTGAACACCTTGTCATTCAGCGGTTTTCTACTTCCAAGAAACCCTATCTGCACATAATAAAGTACACCGTCGTAAGGTTCCTGCCCGACGAGACGGGTGTCCGGTTCCTCCTTTTCCTGCAACTCCGGTGCCGGAGTCCTGCCGCTCCCTTTCCGGACGGGCTCCGTCTCGGCCTCGCGCAGCATGACGACATTGGCCCGGCCGACAGGCGGAACCGGCGTGGACGCAGGAGCCGTCGGATCGGTCCGGAGCTCGCGCATGCCGTGACGGTACGCCAGGTAGGAGGAATAGGAAATTGCACCGCCGGAGGCGAAGGAGTCTCCGGCAAACAACGTAAGAGTCGGACTTTTCACCGAGCTGAGCTTCTTGATCCGGTTCTGTTCCCCCGGAGGATTCAGATCCCGCATGCCGCAGAGGAATGTGTTCGTCTGATAATTGGAATTGGTGGAGATGTAATAGCTGCCGGGCTCGCCGGGGAATCCGTCGTCCCAGTCTTTGTAGGAAGGACAGAAGTAGGTGCTCTTCAAATGTTTATAGCGCCCGTAGACCGTTCCGAAATGAGTCAGCTGTCCGGTCCAGTAGCCGTCGAGATTCCAGAGATTGCCTTCCTCGCTGCCACGCCAGCGGCTGTTGTAGTTGGGAACGATCCATTCATCGAAGGCCGCTGAATATCCGGTCTGGGCAACACCGATGGTCTTCAGATTGTTCCGGCAGGAGACCTCGTGCGCCTTCTCTCTTGCCGAATTCAGCGCGGGAAGAAGAAGACCGGCAAGAATGGCAATCACGGCAATGGTCACAAGGAGTTCCACCAGAGTGAAGGGATGGGAACGGGCGGTTTCAGTCATAAGAAAATCTCCTTTCTCGTTATCAGAGTTTCGGGACGCCGTTCGGGGCGTCCCGTGTTGTTCCGGATCAGCGGAACCAGGCGGCGGGAAGATGGTCGCGTTCGGCTTCGAGAAGTTCCTCCATGATTCGTTTCGCGTCGCCGAGGTTGTTGATGATCGGATCGCTGGCGAGCGCGCGGTAGAGGATCTTCCGGTCGCAGGAAACCGCGGCCTCCACGGTCAGCTCGTGCGTGTCGAGCACCTGACGGGTCAGTCCGAGAACTCCGTACGGAAGAGGAACCGCCGGAAGAGGACGCGGTCCGTTCATGTCCAGATCCGAACGCAGTTCGAGGAACGCATCGGAGGCCATGTTCGAAACCGCGCCGCGGTTCGCCGTGTTGACATAGAAGCGTTTGCCGAGTCCGCCCCACATGGATTCAATGATGTCCGTGGCATGATCGCCTTTTCCCCGGGCGAAGAAATCGGCCATCGGCAGATTTCCGTCCGCGAACGCCTCGGTCTCGCGCCACTGCGCGGCCATCTCGTCCGCCCGGCGGAACGCGTCGAACGGGACGATCGGTTCCGGATCCGCCGGCGAAACTCCGAATCCCTGGAAGAACGGAACATACTCCTTCACATGGCCGAGCGCATTCGGACAGGCTCCGTACAGATCGAACAGCTGAAGCGCATAATTGTAGTTGTAGTGCTGTTTGGAATCGGCGCGCCGGGGCGGGACTTCCAGCTCTTTTGCCGCCTTAGCCGCGACCCATTCGCGCAGCTGCGGCATCCGGCTGACGCCGTCGTAATCGCATTTCACGACAAAGTTGCAGTGGTTGACACCGAGAATCTGAAGATCGAACTTTGCATCGTGCTCCGGCGAAATCGGAAGATCGGGCTTTTCCGTGATGCCGCAGCGGAAGAGGTATTCCGCGCGCTTATACGGATCGTGAAGATCATCGCAGAGGGCGAAACTTTTCACGTCGGGCGCGTGGCGCATCAGACCGAGTCCGAGAGCGGCGGTCGGATTGACGAAATTGATCATCCACGCATCGGAGGCCAGCTCCCGGATGTCGCGGGCGATGCGGAGGATCTCGGGAAGTTCGCGGAGGGTCCGGAAGACGCCGCCAGGGCCGATCGTGTCGCCGGAGCACATGGTCACACCGTATTTGCGGGCGATGCGCACATCCGTTCCGCGGTAATGGGAGTTCCGGAACGAGAAGCTGGAAACGACAAAATCCGCTCCTTTCATCACCTCTCTCCGGTCGGTGGAACCGAGCAGCTCAAAGGGGGAGCCGGAAAACTCCTTGGCGCGCCGGGCAAGCTTCATCATGGTTTCCAGAACGTGCGGATCGGTATCGACCAGCGCAAGCGTTCCGGTTCGCAGGACAGGGCTCTGCGCCATATTGTACACGACTGCGCGTCCGAAGAAAAAACTTCCCGCGCCGATCACAACGATTTTCGGACCTCGATTCATCGGAAACTGACTCCTTCTGTTTGAAAATTTCCGCTTGTATTTCTTTTAATTGTAGCGCAAAAGACTTGAAAGGACAAGAGGAAAGGTGTATTATAATTCGTAAAAATGTCGCAAAGAGGAGATTTTCCGAAATGATGAAGGATCTTCACAAGCTGGCGGAAATCTATCGGCCCTATCCGTCGGGGACCATTCCCGCGCTTCTGCATGTCCGCTCGGCGGGGCACTACGTCACCGGACCGGGATGGAGCGACGGGTATGCGAAAAAGGAGTTCCTGGAACTCTTCTGGTGCGTCCGCGGAGAAGGAGAGTTCCGCCGGGACGGAAAAAGCTGGATCCTGAAACCGGGAGAGGTCTGCTTCTATTTCCCGGACGATATTCATGATCTTCTCCGCCGCACCCCGCTCTGGGAGTACTACTGGCTCACCATCGACGGCGACAATCTCCCGGATCTGATCGACCGCTTCCATCTGACCCGGGAAAGCCGCCATGCGGGCAGCTGTCCCGTCGACCTGTTTGAAACCCTGATGACGGAACTGCGCTCCTGCACCCGCCGCGGCGAATTCTGCGCGGGAGCCGAAGCCTATAAAATTCTCTCCCTCGCGATGGCGGGAGCCGACTCGGAAAACCGGGAACTCTGCGACGCCTTCCAGAAACTGATCCGGGAAACCTGCAACGATCCCGATCTCTCCATCGACTGGATCAGCCGGGAACTGCAAATTCACCGTTCCACTCTTCACCGGATCGTCACCCGTCAGTTCGGCTGTTCTCCGCAGGAGTTCCTGATCTCCTGCCGGATCCAGACCGCGCTCCGGCTGCTCTATGAAACAAGGAAACGGATCAAGGAAATCGCGGAGGCAACCGGCTTCCGCGATCAGAATTATCTGACCAAGACATTTCTTCGCCGCCTCGGCAAGACCCCGTCCGAACTGCGGAAGGAACGCGGCGCCTTTCGTCCGGACACCTGACGCGTCCCGGATTTCCGCTCAGGGCGAGAGCATCCCCTTCCGAAACAGACGCGGCGAAATATGATTTCTCTTCTTGAACTCCGTGGAAAAATTGAGCGAATTTTCGTATCCGACCATTCCCGCGATCTCCTTGACCGACAGTTCCGTTTCCAGCAGCAGATTCACCGCCCGCCGCATCCGCATCTCCACCAGCACCCGGTACGGCGTCGACCGGCAGTGCAGATGGAACAGACGCGTCAGGTGCGACACCGAACACCCGTAATGCCGCGCCAGCTCCTCCAGCGAAAACGACCGTTCCAGATTGCTCTCCATGAAATTCAGCAGCGCCACCAGATCGTCCGGCGTCTTTTTCGGCGAGGCCGGCTCCTTCAGCAGCAGAATCAGATCGTACGCCCGCTGCTCCAGCTCCGCAAGAATTCCCGAATGATACTCCTTCGAATACGCCTTGAACGAATGCAGAAGCGATTCAAACTTCTTGACACTGACTTTCGGCAGATAATTCTTCCCTTCCAGTCCGGTTCTCTTCAGGATGTCCTCCAGCAGACTTCCGGAAAGGATCATCGAGTCCTTGACGCAGAAGTCCGGCGGACCGGTCATGATTTCGAGATCCCCTCCGGGCCGCAGCAGAAAGAAATCCCCCTCCTCCGCCAGAAACGCCGTTTCGTCCTGCCGGACATACAGTGATCCTTTCCGGACAAACTCCAGCGCCAGAAAGTTCGAATGGATCCGGCGCATGTGGCACCCCCGGAGCATCTTCGATTCCCAGATCGACGCGCACCAGACCAGTGCCTCCTGCGGCTGCGGCGGCAGAAACGTCGTACGCTGCCATTCAAAATGCTCATTGGCAAAATAGGTGCATCCCTCCTTCTTCATGTGAAAGCGGAGGTCCGGATCGGAAAAAACTTCTGCATTGATCGGAGTTTTCATAAGAATGAGAATCCAGCAAATAAAATAAGTTGTTTTCGAAATAAAATATACTCTTATGAAAACTATTTTTCAAATATTTTGTGCTATAATAAAAAGAAAAGAAATTTTACAGGGCAAAGAAATAGAATTGAAACGAAAGGAAAGGTGTCCATGAACATCCGGCAATCCAGATTTTCACTGGTGGAGCTGCTGATCACGATTGCAGTGATCGCCATTCTTGCGGGGCTTCTGCTCCCGGCGCTGAATTCCGCGAAGGAAAAGGCGCAGACAATTCGCTGTGTCGGAAACATCCGTCAGGTCGGAACCTATTGTCTGATCTATACGGAACAGAACAACGGCGTAATCCCGTTATACAACGGAAATCAGGAAGGATTCTTTCAGGGGAAGTGGATCGACTGCGCCTATTCGGTCCACAAAAATGTTGCCGTGATGGATCACTGCTGGCTGGAAAAGACGGGGGAGCGGTATGTGACAAAGGAGCCGTTCCAGTGCCCCGCTTCGTCGGTCAAGGAGATCAGAAGCATCGACGATCTCCGGTACATTGTCGCCCGTCACTTCGGCATGAACAGCAAGCTCAGCGGACTCCTTCTCGCGCGGGTGGCGACCCCCTCGCAGCGATCGCTGCTGTTCGACATGGATCAGCCCGGAATCGCCGGATGGGTCAATCCGGAGTCCAACAAAGTGGACAGAATGGTCAATCTTGACGAGGGCGGCCGGTGGCGCCACTACAACGGAGCCGGAGCCAATGTCCTGTTCGCCGACGGACATGTCACAGGAATGCGGGAATCGGCAATCCGTGCTGCAAGGAACTTCTGGTGAAAACCGTGAGAAAAAGGAGTCTGTTTCCAATGCACAAAATGATGATCCTTTCGATTCTCTTTTTTCTGAATCTTCCGTTTCTTTCCGCGGGGAATCCGCAGATTGTCGATGTGGATTTCAACCGTCACTCCGGCATTCTGCATGTTCAGGCCAGGGGTTCCTATTCCGGACCGATGCCGCAGGGGATGAATCAGGATTTCACCGCGTGGTCCTCGGGAGTCTGCCGGGCGGAAAGCGGAACCGATACGCTCGGAGACACCTTCCTGCGCTTCTTCATCGACAAGCCCGGCGTCCAGTTCAACATCCGTCTTCCCGGCCTTCAGGCGAAGAAGCTCTACAAGGCGACCTTCGTGGTCCGCAATCAGCTCACCGGCGACATCACCCCCTATCTGCGCCGGATGTATAAGCCGTATACTCTTCTCGGCGTCAAGTTCCGCATCCCCCGCAGCACCACCTTCCGGACCCTGACCTTTCCCTTCTCCCCGAAGACGGTCTACGGCGAACCCAATCCGCAGGGACTCTTTCTGCATCTCACCGAAACCGGCATCCTCGACTTCAAACGCATCCGCATCGAAGAGATCTCGAAACAGGAATACGAACTTCTGGAAACGGAACAGATGCGGCGGGTCATCCGAAAACCGGCCGGAAGTGTGAACTTCCTCCGCAACAGCACACTGCCGAAGGGGTTGCAGAGCGGCTGGTGCCAGCTCGCGGGAAACCATCAGGCCCGCGCCCTTGTCGAACCGGATCCGACGGTCATCGGTCCCTCCGGAGAAGCGGCGCTGAAACTGGATTCCTCGACAGATGAAGAGGTCGGTATTTTTTCTGAACCGTTTTCCGCAAGCGATCCGCTCCGTCCGGTCACGGTCTCCTTCTCCTACCGGGGGAGCGGGAAGTTCGCGGCCGTGCTGATGGCGGACGGGCGCCGGGCGCTCGCTCGAAAGGAGCTTGCGCCTGAAGAGGGAAAATGGAAACGGGCGGTTCTGACGGCACGGATCCCGATCCGCCGACTCGCGGCCGTGCTGAAAATTCAGGGCAAAGGGAAGCTGCATGTCGACGCGTTCCGAGTCGCGGAACAGGGAAAGGCGGAATACCGGATGTCGGGCGAACATGAAATTTCGTTTTTTCTTCCGCCGTCCGAACTTTCGGCTGCGCGCATCCAGCTGGAAGACGAGGAACCCCTTCTGAATTACTATCTGACCGGAAACGCGGAAGATGTGATTCTCAAAAGCAGTGTGACCGATCTGTACGGAAAGACCTTCGCTCTCCCCGACGTCAAAGGGAAAAGCGGCACCCTCCGCTATCTTCCCGAAACGGGGAAACCCTATGGACAGTTCCGGGTCGAAGCGCAGGCATTCCGGAACGGCAAGGCGGTTTCGGGGATCAACGAGATCATTGTCACCCGTCTGCCCCGTCCGGTCCACCTGGGAAAGGATGCGCCGGAGAGTCCCTTCGGCATCCACATGAATCTGAGCGAGACCTCCATCCGGGCGATGAAGGCGGGCGGCTTCAACTGGGTCCGTCTCCACGACGGTTCCCGCCATCTCTCCTGCTGGTACTTTGTGGAGCCCGAAAAGGGGAAGTGGCATTTCGCCGACCGGGAGATTCAGGCGTTCCGGAAGAATCACATTCTTCTGTACGGGCAGCTCGGGGGCTCCCCCGTATGGGCGTCGGACGTGAAAAATCTTTCCGGGTTCTGGAACAGCTACGCAAAGGTCTACTTCACGCCGCTGCCGGAACACGAGGCCGACTTTGCCCGGTACTGCGAAACCATGACCCGGCGCTACAAGGGAGTCATCGACGACTGGTTCGTCTGGAACGAGCCCTGGCTCCCGCTCTTCTTCCACAAGGGCTACGATCCCGCAACCCGACAGTATCGGACCTGCGGAAGCCTTCGCGACAACGCCGAAGCGTACGCCCGGCTTTCGAAACTGGCCTGTCTCGGAGCGAAGAAGGGCAATCCGGACTGCCGGATCACGGCCTTCAGCTCCTCGCGCGGCAGCACGCCGGCCTGGAATGCCGCGCTCTACGCGGCGGACGGATACTCCTTCTGCGACGAAATCGATTATCACACCTACCATCAGAACGCACCGGCCGGATTTCCCGGGGACGGTCTGGAAGAGACAATGCGTCTGTCCTTCAGCGAAGTTCTGCGCCGGGAAGGCACCATCCGCAAACCGGTTCTGATGTCGGAAGGGCAGTCCGGCTACGCGACCGCGGACGAATGCGATCCCCGGACCGGGATGTACAAACACACCATTCCATGGCGCAGCGGAGAAAACTATCACAGGATTGCGGAAGCGGAGATCCGTTTTCTTCTTTCGCACCTCACGTTCGGCGTCAAACGGGTCTTTCTGTACACCTCGCACGCCTATTCGAATCTGGCGCAGGGTTCGCAGCTTCAGATCATGCTGGGAGCAGACGGATTTCCGCATCCGGGTCTGGTTGCAATGTCGGCCTTTGCCCGCCGGATCGAGGGAAAGAAATTCGTCCGCTGGCAGAAACTGGCGGACGGCGTGTTTGCCGCGCTCTTCTCCGACGGGAAACAGACCGTCGCCGTTCTGACAGGCAAACCGGAGAAAAAAGCGGAAATTCTCTGCACCGGCACCTTTCCGCGCCGTTTTGCCGATCTGTACGGGAATCCGCTTCCGCATCTGAGCTACCGGGGAGAGCTGCTGTATCTGACGGCGGACTGCCCGCCGGAGCTTCTCCGACCCCATCTCCGAGCGGAGTCTCCTCTTCCGGGGCAACCGAAACCGAAAACAAATTCCGTTGAATAATCAGCAGACAAACAGAAAGGAAAAAAAGATGAAAAAACTCCTCATTCCTGCTTTGGGAGCCGCGATGCTCCTCTCGCTCTCCGCTCTTGGCGGAACCGTGATCTCCGATACGGATTTCACCCGGAACGGCAAAGTCATGAACTTCGACTACCGCTCCAGGGGATTCGGAACCTTTCACGGATTTCTCCCGAAAACCTGGCACGAAAACGGAGCCTCCTGGAAAAAGACCGACGCCACGACGGAAATTGTGAAGGATCCATCCGGCGACTATCTGAAATTCTCGGTCTCCGGAAAGGGATCGCAGTATTTTACCAAACTTCCGAAACTGAAGAAGAACTGTCCATACCGTCTGACGGTTGTGATCCGGAACAAAAGCGACAAAAAGGGGTCCGTCATTCTGCGGGCCGGGAAACCCTACAAGGTCTGGCAGACCCTCCCGGTTCCCGTCTCGCAGGAGTGGCAGACCCTGACCCGGACCTTCCAGTTCGCGGAGGAACCCGATCCGACCATCGTTCTGTTTCTGCTCCTCAACGGAAACGGAGAGACCGATGTGCGGAGCATCCGGCTGGAAGAGGCGGACGAGGCAGACCGGCTTCTTCTCTCCACGGATTTTTCCACTGCCTCCCACGCCGCGTCCGTCACGGGGAAAGGCTCCTTCCGGGGCGTTCTCCCCGAGAACTGGAAGGAGGACTACACCCACTTCATCCGGGCCGACATCTCCACAAAGACCGCAACACAGGGAACAAAGAGCTTCCTGTACTTCCGGGTGAACGGCGCGGGCGCACAGTTTCAGGCGCCGCTGAACGGCCTGAAACCGGGCCGCTATTACCGTCTGACCTTCACCGCCGACAACCGGACCGGCGAACCGCTCGCCTTCTCCCTCCGCCAGATCGCCTCTCCGTACACGCAGCTTGCCTACGCCAGCGCGAACGGCGATTCCGGATGGAAAACGCAGACCCTGACTCTCGGAGTCGGTTCGAAGATTCCCGGCCCCTCCGCGCTGTTCCTGACAATCCGCGGGACAGGGGAACTGGATCTCGGGACACTCCGTCTGGAAGAACTCTCCGACGGCGAAGTCGTTTCGAAACGTCCCGATGCGAAACTGGCCAACTTTCTGCGCAACAGCCGTCTCCCCCTCGGCCTCCAGAGCGGCTGGACCCAGGAATCCATGGGCACCTGGAACAACATCGGCACTGACGGACGCATCGAACCGGATCCCTCCGTCCGGGGCCCCTCCGGGGAAGCGGCTCTGAAACTGGCTTCCGAACCGGGGAAAAACATCGGACTCTATTCGGAGCCGTTCAATGTGGGCAATCCGAAAATCCGTCACAGTGCGTCGTTTGCCGTCCGGGGAAGCGGGAACTTCGTTGCGGAAGTCATCACGGAGAAGAAGAGCTATGAGCCGCTGAGCCGCACGGTCTTCCAGGGTGGGCCGGAATGGACAAGAATCGAAGTGCCGTTTGATCCGCCGGAGGATGCACCGGCATTCGCGCTCCATATCCGGGGAAGCGGAACAATCTGGACGGATGCGTTCCGCGTCGCACCGGAATCGGAAAAGGGATACGAACCGATGATGCGCAATGAGGTGTCTCTGGCGTTTCCGAAATCCTCGGCGTCGGAGGCGCGGATCCAGTTCCCGGATGAGAAGGCGGAACTGCTGTATTATGTGTCGGGCGCACTGCCGACGGGGGCGGAGCTCCACGGATCGGTGACCAATCTGTATGGCGAAAGCGTCCGGCTTCCCGCGATTCCGGTGACGGAGAAGACGCGGAGCGGCGTCATCCGGTACGACCGTTTCCCGGAACGTCCCCTTGGTCAGTTCCGCGTGGAGCTCCAGCTGTTCCGGGATGGGGAAGCGCTCTCTCCGGTCAATGAGATGGTTGCCACCCGCGTTGTCCGTCCGCGCTACTGGAACAAGGATGCGCCCGACTCGGCATTCGGCGTGCATGTGGTTCCGCAGACCGAATCGCTTCTGGCGGCGAAGGCGTCCGGCGCCAACTGGGCCCGTCTGCACGATGCGGGAATTTCCCTGATCGGCTGGGCGTTTCTGGAACCGGAAAAAGGGAAATGGATCTTCCGGGACAAGGAGCTGACGGCATACCGGAATGTCGGACTTCGTCTTCTCGGGGAACTCGGAACCGCGCCGGAATGGGCCAGTCGCTTTGATCCGGTGATCCGCTGCGACTCCGGATACTTCAAGAACTATTTTGCGCCACGCCGGACGGAGGATTTCGCCCGTTACGCCCGCACCGTCGCCCAACGCTACCGGGGTGTCATCGACGAATGGTTCATCTGGAACGAGCCGTGGTATGCGCCGTTCTTCGCCTTCGGATACGATAAAACAGGGAAAAAGAATCCCTCCCGGTACTGGAGCGCGCCGGACGCCCCCGAACAGTACGCCGCCTTGAGCGCGGCCGCATACGACGCGGTCAAGGAGGTCAATCCGGACGCAGTGATCTGCGGATTCAATACCCGCGGATTCGATCCGAACAACTGGTCGGAACGGGTCTACGACGCGGGAGGGATGCGGAAATGCGACGCGCTCGACTATCACTTCTACGCGGGCCGTCTCCTCGGCTATCCGAACGATGATTACGCCCGGAAAGCCTGGCAGAGCGCCTTTGGCGCCATCGCGAAAAAAGAAGGAGGCCGTATCTCCAAACCGATCTATATGACGGAGGGCCAGGGCTCACCGGAAAGCGCCGGCAGCAGCGAATGCCGTTACATCGGACTGCTGAAGCACACGATTCCGTGGGAGGGAAAAGAGGATTATCACTGGCTGGCGGACCGCAATGCGCGTCTGCATCTCTCTCTTCTGGCGATCGGTGTGAAGCGGGTGTTTGTCTATTCGATGCACGGGAACAGGAACTTTGTGGAGCGGGCGCGCCTGCGGGTGATGGTCAATGCGGACGGCTATCCAGGCCCGATGCTGGCAGGGCACTCCGCGCTGACCTCGCGTCTTGAGGACAAGCACTATGCGGGGACCCGGATTCTGGAACCCGGATTCGGCGCCTATGTGTTCTCCGACGGAAAATCGTCCGTTGCCGTTCTCTCCGGGAAGAACGACATCCGGAACAGGAAGGTGAACTGCTCGCTGCCGAACGCATCCGCCTCGGATCTCTACGGCAATCCGCTGCGGTTCCCTGTCCGGTACGACGGACTTGTGATCTATCTGGAAGCCCCGGTCCCGGCGGAGACGCTGAAACAGGCCCTCTCACTGCAAACAGATCAGAAATAAGGAAAGGATTCGAACATGAAAGGTTCTCGATTCACCCTTGTGGAACTCCTCGTAGTCATTGCGATCATCGCGATCCTCGCGGCGCTTCTTCTGCCGGCCCTGAACGCGGCGAAGGGGTCTGCGCGGAAGATCAACTGCACGTCGAATCTGAAGCAGATCGGAATGGCGGCAACCCAGTATGCCGGAACGTTCGACGACTTCATCGCTCCGCCGATGAACAACAACAAAAGCGGGATGGCATGGTCGCAGTCGCTCTACCACTGGGATTTTGCATACGGAACACGCTTCATGAACGGAGCGCTGCAAGTTTCGGAATCGACGTTCCGGGAGGCGTTCGGCCCCTCGTGGAAACCCTTCCACTGCCCCGAAGACAATGTGGTGCTGGAGGATCCGGCGGCAAATGCCCGCCGCTTTCTCCCGCCGAGAAGCTACTGCATGTTCCGTCCCCTGTTCGAGGAGGTGAACAATGCAGCGGCACCGCGGATCAGCCGTCTGTCCAGTCCGTCGTCGCTCTATCTTGTGGCGGACCGGAACCCGGCCATCTCCGTCATGGCGG
>ERZ824600.4466-NODE-4466-length-12263-cov-3.755980_pt1 | contig 12263 bp, 10 predicted proteins | sample MGYA00519933_ERZ824600 | MGnify/ENA primary metagenome ERZ824600 (study PRJEB31778, sample SAMEA3449178) | human gut metagenome | biome: human gut; feature: human-associated habitat; material: faeces | place: United Kingdom | collected 2010/2012 ... | reverse complement strand
GACAGCTGCTTGGCCATCGTCGTAGAGAAAGCTCCCGAAGACTACCGCGGACACTTGTGGAGAGCCTCTTCTACGGCTCTTCTCGACCCCGAAAGAAAAACGGGTATCGCCATTCCTTTCTACGAGAAAGCCATAGAGGTTATCCTCCAAGACCTGAACAACACCGAGACTCCTCCCAGCGAAGCTGTTGCCAACCGTCTGAAAAAAGACCTCATCGAGGCTTATACCTACATGGCCAACTTCGAATATATGGCTGAGTACAACAAATACCTGTCTTTGTCCGACGAGCAAAAGGCTACGTTCAAATTTACCAACACCATCGAATGGTGTAACAAGATTCTGGCCGTAGACCCCAACCACGCTGCTACCAAAGAGTTCCTCAGCATCATCTCGCAATAACACGCTCCATCAATAATTGATAAGGGAGCCCCGTTCAAGGGCTCCCTTATTGTTTTTACCGACCGGCAACAAAAGACCGCTGCACCTGAAAGCCGGTGAAAGAGCCTCGGATCTCGGTGCTGACGGGTCCTCAAAAAACGAGGAGGGAACTCCCCAAATGGGGAATTCCCTCCTGGCATATCTGTCGGTTGTGAAGAGATTGCTTAGCAGCAGCCGCACTTTCCGGCACTGCCGAGTACATCGACAATCTTGTGGATGTAGAGTTTCTTCATGTTCTCACGAGCCGGACCCAGATACTTGCGGGGGTCAAACTCGGCGGGCTTCGTAGCCAGTACCTCACGCACGGCAGCGGTCATGGCCAGACGGCTATCGGAGTCGATGTTGATTTTGCACACGGCCGATGCGGCTGCCTTGCGCAGTTGCTCTTCGGGAATACCGATGGCATCTTTCAATGCACCGCCGTATTTGTTGATGGTCTCAACCTCTTCCTGAGGCACCGACGAAGAGCCGTGCAGCACGATGGGGAATCCGGGCAACTCTTTCTCTACACCTTCGAGTACGTCGAAACGCAGAGGGGGCGGTACAAGACGGCCGTTGGCGTCGCGTGTACACTGTGCCGGCGTAAACTTGTTGGCACCGTGCGAAGTACCGATAGAGATAGCCAAACTGTCGCAACCCGTCTTGGTAACGAAATCGACAACCTCTTCGGGGCGGGTATAGGTGTGATGCTCGGCCGACACTTCGTCTTCAACACCGGCCAACACTCCCAGCTCACCCTCAACCGTTACATCGAACTGGTGGGCATATTCTACCACCTTGCGGGTAAGAGCCACGTTTTCGTCGTAGGGCAGATGCGAACCGTCGATCATCACCGACGAGAAGCCCATGTCGATGCACGACTTGCAGAGCTCGAACGAGTCGCCGTGGTCGAGGTGCAGCACGATTTCGGGTTTTTCACAACCCAACTCCTTGGCATAAGCCACAGCACCCTCGGCCATGTAACGCAACAAGGTCTGGTTGGCATAATTACGGGCACCCTTGGATACCTGCAATATCACCGGCGACTTGGTCTCTACGGCAGCTTGTATGATAGCCTGCAACTGTTCCATGTTGTTGAAGTTAAAGGCAGGAACGGCATAACCGCCTTTGATGGCTTTGGCAAACATCTCACGGGTGTTTACCAGCCCTAAATCTTTGTAATTTACCATATTCCAATTATTTTGTTTAAAAATTGAATATTCATTTATCTGTCTCGCAAATATAAAAAATAATCTTGGGATATAAATATTGATGTTCTGAAAAAAGCATGGCAGGGAAGAAAAAAAGTCGAAAATCGGAATATTTCGACAACTTCTTGCAGAAGTTCGTTTTTTATCCCTACTTTTGCGTGGGTTAATGTAGAAACACGTCAACCCGGAAGATTGTTTGATTTTTTTAGAAACACCTATTTATTTAAGCAGAAAACGAATGAGAAAATGGCGCATTGAAGACTCGGCCGAGTTGTACAATATCACCGGCTGGGGATTAAAGTATTTTTCCATCAACGAGAAAGGGCACGTAACCGTTACTCCCAAAGAGGGCTCGGCAGCCGTCGATTTGAAAGAATTGATGGACGAGTTGCAAGTAAGAGACGTTCCCGCCCCCACCTTGGTACGTTTTCCCGACATTCTCGACAACCGCATCGAGAAGATTTCCAACTGTTTCAAACAAGCCGCCAACGAATATGGCTACACGGCACAGAACTTCATCATCTACCCCATCAAGGTAAACCAGATGAGCCCCGTCGTAGAAGAAATCGTGAGCCACGGCAAAAAATCAAACATCGGCCTCGAAGCCGGTTCCAAACCCGAACTGCATGCCGTGCTGGCCATCAACATCGATGCCAACTCGCTCATCATCTGCAACGGCTATAAAGACGAAAACTACATTGAGCTGGCCCTCCTGGCACAGAAAATGGGCCGACGCATCTTCCTCGTTGTCGAAAAACTCAACGAGCTGCACCTCATTGCCAACATTGCCAAACGGCTGAAAATACGCCCCAACATCGGTATCCGCATCAAGCTGGCCAGCTCGGGCAGCGGCAAGTGGGAAGATTCGGGCGGCGATGTCAGCAAGTTCGGCCTCAATTCGAGCGAGCTGCTCGAAGCGCTCGACATTCTCGAAAAGAACAAGATGAAAGACTGCCTCAAACTCATACACTTCCACATCGGCAGCCAAGTAACCAAGATACGCCTCATCAAGAACGCCCTGCGCGAAGCCTCACAATTCTATGTACAGCTCTACAAGATGGGCTACAACATCGAGTTTGTCGATATAGGCGGCGGCCTGGGCGTCGACTACGACGGCACCCGCTCGTCGACAAGCGAGAGCAGCATGAACTATTCCATACAGGAATATGTCAACGACTCGATATGGACCCTGGTCGATGTCTGCGCCAAGAACGACCTGCCACAGCCCAATATCATCACCGAGTCGGGCCGCTCGCTCACCGCACACCACTCGGTACTCATATTTGAAGTACTCGAAACGACCACCCTGCCCGAGTGGGACGACAACACCGAAATATCGGAGACCGACCACGAACTGGTGCGCGAACTCTACAACTCGTGGGACAACCTCAACCAGCCCCGCCTCATCGAGACCTGGCACGACGCCCTGCAAATCAGAGAAGAGGCCCTCGACCTCTTCGGACTGGGACTGCTCGACCTGCGCACCCGCGCCCAGATCGAACGGCTTTTCTGGTCGATAGCCCGCGACGTCTACGACATGGCCAACGAAATAAAGCATGCCCCCGAAGAGTTGAAGAAGATTGCCAAGATGCTGCCCGACAAGTATTTCTGCAACTTCTCTCTGTTCCAGTCGCTACCCGACTCCTGGGCCATAGACCAGATATTCCCCATCATGCCCATCAGCAGGCTCGACGAGAAGCCCAACCGCTCGGCCACGCTGCAAGATATCACCTGCGACTCCGACGGAAAAATCGACAACTTCATCTCCACCCGCAACTTCAACTACCACCTGCCGGTGCACGCCCTCAACAACAAGGAGCCCTACTACATCGGCGTCTTCCTTGTAGGAGCTTACCAGGAGATACTCGGCGACCTGCACAACCTCTTCGGCGATACCAACGCCGTGCATGTGAGCGTGTATAAAGACCACTATGAGATAGATCAGGTCATCGACGGCGAGACCGTGGCCGAAGTACTCGACTACGTACAGTACAACCCCAAGAAGATGGTACGCAGCGTAGAAACATGGGTAACCAGTTCGATGAAAAACGGCGTCATTCCCCCCGAAGAGGGCCGGGAATTCCTCTCGAACTACCGTTCGGGCCTCTACGGATACACTTACCTCGAAAAAGATTGACGGGCCATGTCCGAGACCGAGACATACCGTTACTTCATATACCTCGCCTACGACGGCACCGAGTACCACGGGTGGCAACGGCAACCCAACGGCATATCGGTGCAGGAGCGTCTCGAAAAAGCCGTCTCGCTGCTCTTCCGCAGCGAGACGGCCATTACCGGAGCCGGCCGCACCGACGCCGGCGTACACGCCCGTCTGATGGTGGCCCATGTCGATGCCCCGTTTGTTCTCGACGACACGGCGCAATGGGTACACCGGCTCAACCGCATGCTGCCGCCCGACATCGTCGTCTACCGCATCTGCCGGGTAAAACCCGATGCCCACAGCCGCTTCGACGCGCAGTCGAGAACCTATCGCTACTACATTTCCTGCGGGAAAAACCCCTTCGAGGGCCGCTACCGCTGGACGATGGAGGGAAAGGCCCTCGATGTCGACCGCATGAACGAGGCAGCCGCCCACCTGCTGCAATACACCGACTTTACCAGTTTCAGCAAACTGCACACCGACGTGAAAACCAACAACTGCCGCATCACCCACGCCGGCTGGACACGCTCGGGCAATGACCTTGTATTTGAAATCACGGCCGACCGTTTTCTGCGCAACATGATCAGGGCCATCGTGGGAACCCTCGTCGAGGTGGGCCGGGGCAAACTGACGGTCGCCGGCTTCTGCTCCATCATCGAGGCACGAGACCGGTGCAAAGCCGGCACGTCGGCACCGGGAAACGCACTGTTTCTCACCGACATTACCTATCCCGAAGAACTGTTTATACGATAAAAAAGATTTGTTATGTGGTTGATTCTTGCCTTCATCTCGGCAGCCCTGCTGGGTATGTACGAGGTATTTAAAAAACTGGCGCTCAACAACAACGCCGTACTCCCCATACTCTTTCTCAACACGGTCTTTTGCAGCCTTCTCTTCCTGCCGGCCGTACTCATTTCGCGCTTCCAGCCCGAACTCATCGAGGGCACCCTCTTCTATGTGCCCCGTGCCGACCTGACGACACACCTCTACGTCATGCTCAAAGCCGTCATCGTACTCTCGTCGTGGACATTTGCCTACTTCGCCATGAAGCATCTGCCCATCACCATCGCCGGTACCATAAAGGCCTCACAACCGGTACTCACCCTGCTGGGTGCCCTGCTCATTTTCGGCGAACGGCTCAACCTGTACCAATGGATAGGTGTCATCGTGTCGATTATCTCCTTCTTCATGCTCTCCTCGGCCGGGAAAAAAGAGGGCATACGGTTCAGCCACGACAAGTGGATATACTACATCGTACTAGCCACCATCACGGGAGCACTCAGCGCGCTGTACGACAAATTCCTCATATCAAACGGTTTCGACCGCATGGTCGTGCAGGTGTGGTACACCTATTATCAGATGGTCATCATGTTTATCATACTCCTCATCTGGTATAAAAAACGCAGCGAGACCACCCCGTTCCAGTGGCGGTGGAGCATCTTCTTCATATCGCTGTTCCTGGTGGCCGCCGACTTCATCTACTTCTATGCCCTGAGCTATCCCGACTCGATGATTTCCATAGTATCGATGGCCCGCCGTAGCGGCGTGGTGGTGAGCTTCCTTTTCGGAGCCCTCTTCTTCCACGAGAAAAACATACGCAGCAAAGCCATCGACCTGCTGCTGGTGCTCATCGGTATGTATTTCCTCTATCTGGGAACCCGATAAAACGGCCGGCCTCCGCATAAGGCCGTGAGAGAAGAGATGCCGTGGGACAGCAACGGGCGAAGCAAAAAGTTTGCCATCGCCCCTTGTCCCGGCGCCTCTCATTTACTATATTCGCAAAAAAAATTCTGATATGCCGAGATACATACTCCTTAGCCTGCTTCTGCTGTCGAGCATCGCCATATACGGCCGACGCCCCGTCGACACCTACTTCATAACAGCGCCGAAGCAACTCCTGCCGCAACTCAGCGAAAACAACCGCAAAGACCTCATCGACCTGTTCGATGCCGGCCAGGAGAGTCGCGTCAGGCACCCGCTGGGCGGAACGGTAGAGATCATCTCGCTCGACGACCGGCAGATTACCGTGCAGCTCTCTTCGGCATCGAGCCTGCAAATCGCCCTGCTGCCCGTAGCCGATACAACAGGCATCATAGCCGTTATAGAAAATGTATCGTTGCCCGCCCGCGACAGCCGACTCTCGTTCTACGACACTCAGTGGCAACCGATACCGACCGAGCGGGTATTTACCGCCCCCACGCCCGAGACATTCATGGACAAGGGTTCCAAGAGAGAGCGACGCCAGGCCGCCGGCCTCGTCGACCTGCTGCCCGTAACCTACACCATCGAGGGCAACACCCTGCTGGCCAGCGAAACACTGAAAGAGTATCTCCCCGACGAAATCTACGACCGCATCGGTCCGCTGCTGCGGGAGAAGCCCGTTGCCTACCGATGGACAGGCAAGCGGTTTACCCCATAAATATTCCGGAGTCAAAAGAGACGAATCTCAAAAATTATTCCGATATTTGCACCCGTTTTGCAAATTGTGGCATTGAATTTGAATAGAAAAAAACGGTAAATTCGTTCGCCGGAAAAAGAAAAAGCTATATATTTGCAAACCAAAAATTTAAAAACGCTAATCATCATAAAACAAAAAACAATGACTAAGGCAGACATCGTAAACGAGATTTCAAAAAATACAGGAATCGAGAAAGCTATCGTATTGGCCACCGTTGAACAATTCATGGAATCAGTAAAAGGTTCGCTGGCCAAAGGCAACAATGTGTACCTGAGAGGATTCGGTAGTTTCATCGTGAAAAGAAGAGCCCAAAAGACCGCTCGCAATATATCGAAAAGCACGACAATCATCATTCCCGAGCACAATATTCCGGCTTTCAAGCCCGCCAAGACCTTCATGAGCGAGGTAAAATAAGCCCCATCGACAAGAGCAATCAATATTTATTAACATATTAAACGCATATAACCATGCCCAGCGGAAAAAAAAGAAAAGGCCACAAAATGGCAACACACAAACGTAAAAAAAGACTGAGAAAAAACAGACATAAGAAGAAAAAGTAAACCTTTCGACCTTCTTATCTGTAATAAGACAAACAAAGGACAAACTCCTGACTCGTTCAAGAGTTTGTCTTTTGGCTTTTAAGCACAACAATTACACAGTCAAGTAACCTAAAAAACAACCCCGAAGTGTCAAGCGAATTAGTCGTAGACGTACAACCCAAAGAGGTATCTATCGCGCTGCTCAACGACAAGCGGTTGGTCGAGCTGCAAAAAGAGCCGTGCAACATCTCGTTTGCACTGGGCGATATCTACTTGGGGAAAGTCAAGAAACTGATGCCGGGATTGAACGCTGCATTTGTCGACATAGGTTACGAAAAAGACGCATTTCTTCACTATCAGGACTTAGGCCCGTTCTTCACCACGAGCGCAAAATTTACCAAGCAGTCGCTCTCCGACCGCAAGCACACGCTCTCACTGCCCAAATTCAAGTTGCAGAAAGAGCTCGACAAGGAGGGAGTCATCAGCGACCTGCTCAGCGTAGGCCAGGAGATTCTGGTGCAAATCACCAAAGAGCCCATATCGACCAAAGGACCGCGCCTCACGGCCGAACTCTCCTTTGCAGGACGGTTTCTGGTACTGATACCGTTTGCCGACAAGGTATCGGTATCGCAGAAAATAAAATCGAACGAAGAGAAAACCCGTTTACGCCAGCTCATTCACAGCATCAAGCCGCAGAACTTCGGCGTCATCGTACGCACCGTTGCCGAAGGCAAACGCGTTGCCGAACTCGACAATGAAATGAAGACGCTGGTGAAACGCTGGGAAGACAGCCTCGCCAAACTGCAAAAAGCCAAGGCACCCTCGCTCATCTACGAAGAGACAGGCCGTGCCGTAGGCCTGCTGCGCGATATTTTCAACCCCTCTTTTGAGAATATCTACGTCAACGACCCCGAGACTTTCCAGCACATCCACGACTATGTAAATATCATTGCTCCCGAGTGCAAAGACATCGTCAAACTCTACCCCGACGATATTCCCATCTTCGACCACTTTGCCATCACGAAGCAAATCAAATCGTCGTTCGGTAAGACCATCTCGTTCCGCAACGGAGCCTACCTCATCATCGAACACACCGAGGCTCTCCACGTCATCGACGTCAACAGTGGAAACCGCTCCAAACCCAATGCCGACCAGGAAAACACCGCCTTCGAGGTAAACATGGCCGCCGCCGAAGAGATAGCCCGCCAACTGCGGTTGCGCGATATGGGCGGCATCATCGTCATCGACTACATCGACATGGACAATGCCGAGAACCGGCAGAAACTCTACGAACGCATGAAAGAGCTGATGGAGAGCGACCGGGCCCGACACAACATATTGCCGCTCAGCAAGTTCGGTCTCATGCAGATTACCCGCCACCGTGTGCGCCCTGCCCTCGACATCATGACCGACGAAGACTGCCCCGTGTGCAACGGCAAAGGCAAGATACCCCCGTCGATACTCTTTACCGACCACCTCGAAACCAAAATCGCCTTTCTGGTGAAAAAATTCAAAGTGAAGAAATTCTCCCTACACGTACACCCGTACATCGCAGCGTACATCACCCAAGGGTTCTTCTCCCTCTTATGGAGATGGAAAAACAAGTATACCCGACGGTTCAAACTCATTCCCAATCAGTCGTTGGCCTTGCTCGAATACAAGATATACGATGGTGAAGGCCAGGAAATAGACCTCAAAGAAGAGATTGAAATCAAATAGTCCAACCGCCATTCCTTCTTACCTCATGAAAGCAGCGGCCCGATCGACTGATCGGGCCGCTGCTTTCATGTTTCACTCATGCGGAACAAGGGAGAGGGTGCCAACACAAGCGTCAGAGCTACGCTCAGATACGCTGCAAGACAAGCTCGATAAGCCCTTCGACCGAACCTTTATAGCCGGTATCGGCCTCACCGGCAAGGCGATTGGCAATGATACAGCACACCGTCATGGCACGGTGGCCCATGAGGCGCGACAGTCCGGCCAGCGCCGAACTCTCCATCTCATAATTGGTTATCGTGCGTCCGTGATAGCGGAAGGCTTCGATTTTACGGTTGAGCTCGGGGTCGGCCGGTGCAAGGCGCAACTCACGGCCCTGCGGGGCATAGAAACCGTTGGCCGAGATGGTAATGCCCCGTACCATATCTTCACCGGCCACACGCGCTACCAGCTCGGCATCGGCGTCGACAACATAAGGAGCCGCCCACTGGCTATTCCACCCCACAAAATCGCAGAACGCCCGTTCAAAATCGAGGTCGCTCACCGCATCGCGCCCGGCATAGAAATTGAGCACGCCATCAAAGCCGATAGACTTCTCGGCCACCACATAGGTACCGATGGGCACATGGGGTTGCAGACCGCCCGAGGTACCTATGCGCACCAGCGTGAGCCGGCGCAGCGTGTCGCGTACCGTGCGGGTAGACAAGTCTATGTTGGCCAACGCATCGAGCTCGTTGAGTACGATGTCGATATTATCGGTACCTATACCGTGCGATACTACCGTGAGGCGCTTGCCCCGGTAGCTCCCGGTTATCGAATGGAACTCCCGGTTGCTCACCTCACACTCACGTTCGTCGAAAAACGACGCTACGGTATCGACACGACCGGGATCGCCGACGAGTATCACCTTGTCGGCCAACTGCTCGGGGCGGAGATGCAGGTGAAACACCGACCCGTCGGCATGAAGGATAAGTTCGGAGGCAGGAATCTGTTTCATGGCGACAAATATTGATTGCCTAAATATACGTTTTCTTCATAAAACACACTCTTAAAAATGCCTTAAATATATTCAGCATCGTTCTTTCTCAAATCAAAATCCGGCAATAGAGATTTCCTCAATAAAAGATCGGCAAAAACATTTTTAATATATTATCTTTTTATTTTCACAAAAACCATATATTTACATTATCTGCCACGATAAAAAGGAATAATACCACCAGCAGCATAACACCTCCACCCGATATAAAACCAAGGGAAAAAGATAAATACCAATAATCAAAAGGAATAAACAACCAATCATTAACCAAATAAAGAATATATATTACTATATATCAATATATTATATAATTAATCCGTTTTTCTCATATACTTCAATTAAATTCTATATTTGACTATATCCTACTCATTTTTGTTACCCATTTTGATACTTACATCAAAGATATTTCCTGTCTTTGCATCAGAGTACAAATAACTGAAGCACAATGGGTAGAAGAAAGAAAACAAAAGTAGATAAAACTCCATTCAAACTACGCAGAAGAAAACTTGCGGACGGCCGTGAATCCCTTTTTATAGACCATTCAGTTGGTGGTAAGCATGAATACGAGTTTCTCAAGTTATACCTCGTACCGGAAACTTCGGCCAAGGCGAAACGCGAAAATGCAAGGACACTCCGTCAAGCGGAAGAGATTATTCTTGCGAAAACCGAGAATATGGTTGATGGCAAGGCGCAGGAGGAAGCGGAGAAGGACAAGTCCAAGGTGTTGCTGTCCGACTTCATAGAACTGTTGATAGACGAATATAAACAGCGCGGACGTTCCGGCCACCTGAAATTAAGGGCATCCCGCACCAACTTCGAGTTATTCCGCCCCAATTCGAGGCTTTGTGACATAGACAAGAAATTCTGTGTTGATTACGGTGTATGGCTGCAATCCGAATACCTAAATCCGCAGGGGAAAGTGATTGCACAGTCAACCGCATTTTCCTATTTCTGGTATCTCGGCATCATTCTGTCAAGAGCATGTCAAAAGGGCTATATAAAAAATAACCCGTGGAAATTGTTGAGCGACCACGAGAAGATACGGCAGCCGGAAGGCAAGCGTGAGTTTTTGACGCTTGAAGAAATCAACAAATTGGAAAATACCCCATATAAGAAGGATAACATACGCCGGGCATTTCTGTTCGCTTGTTATTGCGGTCTGCGTGTGGGTGATGTCATGGGATTGCGATGGAGTGACATATCCGTCAATGGAGGACGGCATTTCATATCAGTGGTAATGCAGAAAAACTCCAAACCCATATCGCTTCCACTCCCCGCAAAAGCGTTGTCATGGCTCCCAGAAAGCAGAGAGCAGGATGCACCAATATTTGCCTTGCCTTCCTATACGACTATCAGAAAGCATTTGCAGAAATGGGCGGAAGATGCCGGATTAGACAAACATCTGCATTTTCATTTGAGCCGTCATACTTATGGAACGATGCTGATAACTGCCGGGGTTGACCTTTATACTGCAAGCAAGATGATGGGACATGCCGATGTGCGTCCCACACAAATCTATGCCAAAATTATAGACAAGAAAAAAGAGGAAGCGGTTTCATTGATAGATAAAGTATTTTAGATATGGCAGCAAACAAGAAATCAAACAAGTTAAAAGAGCCTGTAAGGGTACGCACAAAGAGACTTGCCGACGGTTCCGAATCATATTACCTTGACATCTATGTGAATGGCAAGCGTAGTTATGAATTTTTGAAGATGTATCATTTGCCGGAAATCAATGCAATGGTAAGAGAGCAGAACCGCGCCACCCGTGCGGCGGTTGAAACAATAAAATCGCAGCGTATCATTGACATTACAAACGCCAAAGCCGGAATAAAGAACAAATCAGCGTGGCAGAAACTTACACTAGCCGACTGGCTGGAAAAGTTCTATGCCATTCAGGAGCGCAAAGGCATAAAGCAGATAGAAAAATTGAGAAGTGTCATCAAAGTCATCAATCAATATGGCAAGGGCACAAAAATGGGCAACATCGACAAGACATGGGCTCTCGGCTTCATAGACTGGATACAGCATACATACAAAGGCAGGCAAGGGAAAACTTTGGAACAAGGTTCAGTCGTAGGATATATCTCCCAACTCTCCATAGCCTTGAACGCTGCGGTCAGGGCAGAGTGGCTGGACGAGAATCCTTTCATGTTGTTATCCGCTTCGGAGCGGATTAAGAAGCCAGAGTCTAAACGCCAGTTCCTCACTATTGAGGAGGTGAAACTTCTTATCGCTACGGAATGCCGCAACAAAACTGTCAAGCAGGCCTATCTGTTCTCATGTTACTGTGGGCTGCGCCTGAGCGACATGGAAACTCTTTGTTGTAAAGACATCATATGCAATGACGGCAGGTATATGATTGGCAAGGTGCAACAGAAGACATCCACGCCCATTTATACGCCGCTCTCGCAAAGTGCTGTAAAATGGCTGCCCGAGCGAAAAGCGGACGATAGCGATGAGACTCTTGTTTTTGCAACACTTCCGTCACGCATGACCACCAACAAAATACTCAGGCAATGGGTGGAAAAGGCGGGCATTGACAAGAAAATCACCTATCACACCAGCCGTCATACATTCGGAACAATGATGATGACCGTGGGAGCCGACCTTTATACCACTTGCAAGTTGATGGGACACGCCGATGTGCGTACTACGCAAATTTACGCCAAATCTCTGGAAAAGACGAATAAAAAGGGACAAATGTCTTCGTAATGCCTGTCAA
>ERZ824600.4465-NODE-4465-length-12266-cov-5.307510_pt1 | contig 12266 bp, 19 predicted proteins | sample MGYA00519933_ERZ824600 | MGnify/ENA primary metagenome ERZ824600 (study PRJEB31778, sample SAMEA3449178) | human gut metagenome | biome: human gut; feature: human-associated habitat; material: faeces | place: United Kingdom | collected 2010/2012 ... | reverse complement strand
TTGTCAATATGCAGACTTTCCACATTTTTCACGGTTCCTTTGTGCAAAACTTCCAGGCAATGAAAAAAGCCCCCGCCAGCAGCCATAAAAACAGGCTGCCAGCGTGTTGTCTGACAGCCTGAAGAAAAATACTTTAGCGGCTAGCTTTACTTTTTGCGCACAGGGTAGCATGCCTCGGTGACGAACTCCTGCGGGTTCTTGGTTTCGTGGGGGCTGATGTGGTAGCTGTTAAACAATGGCCGTCGGGCTCATAGCCGTTATCGTTCACCCAGGCGGCGACGGCGGCCATCGCGCTGTCCATCTGGTCATAGCCGCCCTTAAAGGTCCAGCTGGCCACGGTCACGGCGGGCTTGAGCAGGCCGATCTCATCATAGTGGCGCAGCATTCTGACGCTGACCCTGGACAGCTTTGAAAATTCTCCTGTTTTCAGCACGGCGGTACCTCCTGTTTGCTGTTATTTTTTTGAGCTCGCATTTATTATAATGCCTGCCACAGTGGGAGAGTCAATACCCTTTTTGAATTTTTTCGGATTTTACGCTTCGGTCATTTTGCGGCAACCCAAATCCGCCATTTGACACGCTCCGTCTCTCAGTATCTGTTCTTTCTTCCCGATTTGTTGATCTTGGCGATTTCCTTGAACTTCGCCCGCTTGGCTTCAAGATATCGGCTGTTGTCCGCCGCATAGTCATTTTCGGTTTTCAACTTCCTGTAGGATGCAAAGCGGGCGGCATCAAGTGTTCCGTCCGCAAGCGCTTTCAGGACGGCGCAGCCCGGCTCCGAGGTGTGGGTACAATCGGCATATTTGCACGCGCGGGACAATTCTTCAATATCCGCAAATGCTGTATCAATACCGTCGCCGCTGTCCCACATTCCCAGCTCGCGCATACCGGGCGTGTCAATGACAAAAGCGCCGTTTTGCAGTGTGATCATTTCCCGGTGGGTCGTTGTATGCCGCCCTTTGTCATCATTTCCGATCTCGCACGTGGCGATGCTGTCCGTTCCGGTCAGTTTATTGATGAGCGTGGATTTTCCGACGCCGGATGAACCGATGAATACCACAGTTTTGCCTGGCAGAATATACTTAATGACCGCTTCATAGTCCTCATCCAGTGAGGAAATTGCCAGCACATCCACACCCGGCGCGGCACTTTGCGCCTCAGTGATTTTGCTTTCCACATGGGAACAAAGATCCGATTTCGTCAGAACCACCACAGGTGTTGCGCCGCTGTCGTAGGTAACGGACAGATACCGCTCCAGCCGCCGGATATTAAAGTTGTTGTTCAGCGACATGCAGAGAAAGGCGGTATCAATATTAGCGGCAACGACCTGTTCTTGTTTTCCTGTGCCCGCCGCTTTTCGGATAAAGCAGCTCTTTCTCGGAAACAATCCTGTGATGACCGCATTGCTGTCGTCCTTCGGCCACTTTACGGTGACATAATCACCGACGGCGGAATAGTCGGAGATGGTTTGCGTTTCATACCGGTATTTCCCGGAGACGACAGCCGACTTTACCTCGGTGCCGTTCTGGAGCTTATACAGTCCTTTTTCCTGCGAGATCACTCTCGCCCGCAGCTCGTTCATGCCTGCACCTCCGTATCCGAAAAGGATCTGCTGTAAACCGGCAAGATCCGTTTCCAGAACACAAGCCCATTTGTAACCAAAAGCACGCCGAATCCGCTTCTCGCCGCCCATTCGGGCACAAGAAGCACGATCCCGTTCATATCCCCGCCGCCGAACAGACCACATAGCAGGCTTAAATACAGCGGGTCGAGCAGAAGCAGCGCGATCGTGATGTAGTAAAGCACGGCGCGAAACAGCTTGCTTTCCGCAGTGTCGATCTTGTTTGCAAGCGCAACCAGCAGATATGCTATGCAGAAAGTTGCCACAGCACCTACAAGGCAGAAGATGTCGAGCTGCGTATCTGTCATGCGTTCACGGAAAACATCGACCTGCACGCCAAGCCCCATAAATTTGATCTGCCGGAATACCCCTGTAAAAAGTGCATACAGCAGGTGTGCTCCTTCGTGGACAAGATAATAGGCGATCACGGCCGCCAGAATACCGATGTATTGCCGTGCTCTCTTTGACATTTTTTTCCCCTTTTCTTTTTCTCTGTCAGCGATCCGGAAACCGAACAAAAATGCTTAGTTTGCAATTTAATTTTCAGATTCGTTGATGATTTCAAATTTGAATTGCCCTTCTGTACATTTCTCCGTTGCTTCTATAATTATATATATTTTGCCTTTCTGCAAGTCTCTGACAAATCCATCCGCATCAGGACCGTCCTTGACAGAAAACATCAGCACTTTTTCTCCGCTGTTGTCATAGAACACTTCAGCACTACCGGATCCAAAAGTCGATGAATAGTGCAACACTTCGTTCTCGCCTTTACAGTTCAGTTCGTAAACGATCGTCCCTTCAAAACTTGAAAAACTCATATTGGCTTTTTGTGATGTATTGGAATGAACAAATGCAACTGCATTCCAGTGTGATTTATATTTGCGCACACTACAACCGGTTAAACCGCCCACAATTATTACACAGACAGCGACAAATAAAATGATTTTTTTCATATGAAGCTTCCTTATTAAATTCCGATTTATCTTTTTCATCTTGATAGCGTCAGCTTCACCCGCTCCGCGAAGAAGGCATTTTGCGCCGTCCTTTAAGATAATTTCTTTTTCGTATTGCAACGATTATTACCTCCTGCTATATTTTCGGCAGCACCGCATAAAACAGTCCCCATATTCTCCATTTATCTCGCTTAAATCAGCTTTACAGACCCGCCAGCGTCAGAAATTTTTTATCTGACTGAATACTCTGTGTCAGAAACCGACCGTCCCGAAACAGGGCATATGTCGTGACCGGCGTAGGTACATTCTGTGCGCTTTCTTTATCAGTGATATGGATAACCTTGAACGGGATACCGTGTTCTTTTGCTGCCTCCTGCACCCTCGGCACCCAATAATAGGTGTAGGGACACTGGTCGGTGTAATAGAGGACAAAACCGGGTTCCTCAATCGTCGGATGTTTCGCACATTCCCTGAACTTTGGTGCCTGCGCGGACGGTTCCATGGGAAGGTACATGAGATTGATCCCACAATCGGATATGTCTGCCACACGGAACCCCTTGTAAGCAAGGAATTTCGGGTCGGCAAGGAATTCCCGCTTCCTACCCTCTGCGCACAGAATGCAAATACCTTTCTTCCCCTGCGCCTTGGCGTCTCGGATGCATTCCTCGAGCAGATCATTCGAATATCCGTGTCCCTTCATGGATCCGGATACCCAGAGGCAGTTAATGTAAAGATAGCCGTCTGCCGCAATGGGTACCCATGCGTTTTCAGCCGGGATATATTCGATAAAGCATTTGCCGCGCTCATCGCTGCGATAGAAAACAAGTCCATCATCAAAGCGTTGCCTCAACCATTCTTTTTTCGCAACACTCTGCTTGCCGGACATGGCGCAGCAGATATGCTCCTTGTCAATATTCTCTTTTGTGATCCGAATATAGTTCATCGGTTATTCCTCCAATGCCGTTGTTCTTTTTATTATAGATTCCACCGACGATTTTACCGTGATACCCACAAGCGCAAGTATGATGATCGGCCACAACCGACAGATAAACGACAGAAGTGCGATGGCAGCGAGGATCATCAATGCCTCGTATGCGATACGGTAATTTCGTTCTTTGTTGTTCATAACATAATCCTCCTGTTTTCCTATACAGGCAAAAAAGGCGCACACAAGAAACCTGTAAAGTTACTTATGTGCGCCTTCTGCTCACGCAGTTTTCGCCTGTATGCATTTGTTTTGTCTCCCGCAGGAACTCAGAAGAAAGAACCGCCGCCAAACGGCTCGTATCCTGTGAAGTTCGAAGATTTTTCGGGAACCGCAGTGGCAGTCGGAGCTGCCTGGGGTTGCTGCTGGCTGTCTTTGGGTTTGGAGCCTCCGGAAGCATATTCGATTTCATCGAGTATGATCACAGTCTGACTCTTTGACTCATTGGTACTCTGATCCGTCCAGCTCTCCTCGTCAAGTCTGCCCGTCAGGTGAACGAAGGAACCTTCCTTGAGCTGCATCTTTTTAATACGCTCACAGACATCTCCGAAAGCCTTGACGGAAACATTGAACCAGCGGGTGTTGTTTTCGGCACGGGTGTCATACACCTTCTTGCCGATACGGAATCTTACGCTATCCCCTTTCTCGGAAAAGCGTAGTGCGGGTGCGTTGTCAAATCCTTTCGAAATGACAACATCGGTTGCGATGACCTTGAACATGTGATTCTCCTTTCGCAGATTCTATCTGCTATAAAATATATTTATTTCAACCCGGTAAATCCGGGGAGAAATCTGAGAAAACAAAAAAGTGCCAATCTGCGCAAACACGCAAACTGACACTATGATAACTCGGATAACTCTGATTTTCTTTTCTGAAAACCTTGAAACTTACGAGTATATTATAGCAGATAAATTCTCTTTCGTCAATCCCTTTTACTATTTTTTTGTATGCTCTTCTGTATTTCGTTTTTAGCAAAGTCCAGCACCACCTGCGCCTTAACGGAATCAAAAAGGCACCTGCCGTCCTCCGTTATGTTTGTTTTTATCAAATCATTCAACTCGTTCAGTGCGTGAATCACTGCATCTTTCTCATTATTCATCTTTTTTCCTTTCCGCCTTTACGGCATATAGCTGATTTATGACATACACATCATTGTGCGTCATCACTGTGGCTTTCACGGGCAAGTATATATGTACATGATCCCCAATGTGTAAGTTTTTCAGATCCCGATGCATCGGAATTGAGACAACTGTATTCTCCGTCTCCACATGGATTCGCTTTGTTCGCCCCAACAATTTTGTTCGTTCCATATCCACACATTTTCCGATGATATGCAGATATCGCCCTGTAACACAATTATATATCATCACCCCACCGTTCACAAGTGTTAAGGTGGCAAAAAAAAGCAGCATCAGCCCGATCCGAAATTGACCCGTGGATATCCATGTGGTAATAAAAAAGAGCAGGAAGACAGCGCCTACCGCCATTCTGAGCCGGATCGGTTTGCGGACAACCTTCGGAATATTTTTGAACGCTCTCTTCATAGTATATCACCTCAAATCAAGAACAATACGGCAATGCAAATCGCCGCAACCACCAGCACTCCGGCAACAATCAGTCCGATTTTAAGTGCAAGAGACTTGTCAAGTTTCGGTTGCTCATGCACCATACCGTCTTCGGGTACAATGTCATCGTAATAGCCGTCATACGGCTTTCCCCCAGGTGCGTTCTTCGTCTCCGGTAAATTCCAGATCACTTCCCGTCTTTCTTCAGTTTCCTCGTGAGGATCGGGGATTCGAAAAGGCTCCGGCGTTCCGTCGCTTGTTTCTTCAATGGATCTCCCACACTCCGTGCAAAAAGAAATGGCGCTACGCATCAGCGCAGCACCGCAATAAGGGCAATATTTCATTTTTCGGTCTCCGTTCTATTTTATTTGACCCAATTTTAGATGATAACAGTATACCATATTTTCTTTCCCGTGTCATCGGCAAAACTTTGCCTTTTTTGTGCCACTTGTTTTTCAATAAAAAAGTAAGCACCATCTGATGACAATGCTTACTCTTGATTTAGATTTCGTTTTGAACCAATTTTCCTTGTTTGATCTCGTCTGAAAAGATTCCGTACAGATAGTCTGACCCTTCTAAATAAAGACCGGTCTCAGCGTCATAGAGCTTTTCAAAAAACTCGGAATTATAGAAAATAACCATTGCGTCCGCAATGTTTCTTCCGGTATCTTGTGAAAACTTCGCTATGATGTCCTGCGTAATCAGTTCCATCAGTTGCTTATCTTTTGACAATGTACTCATCCACCTTTCTAAGCAAAGCCGCAGCTTCTTCGGTATGGAAAGAATACTGATCTGTCAGTTTCTTGAATTCCATCTCTCTTATTAACATATCTACAGTAATCATCCCGTTCGAAAACTGACGGAACAGCAGTGCGAGATCATCGTTTGCTACCGGACCCACGACAATATCATACCGATGATCAAAATTATGATCATATGAAGGATTCGGATCCGTATCTGCATTCCTGTTCCGTATGACGAACATTGCCCAATCCTGCGTTGGAGATTCAAATCTCTTGACCTTCAGGTCAGTGGGAATCCCATCAAATTCATACACATTCACCGTCGGCTCGCCACCATAGATACGTGCCACACGGTGCGCCATTTTCTCAGCCTGCTCTCGTATAGTGGTAAGATAAAATCCCTTTCCGAAGTCTTTATACGGTCTGCATTTATCCAAATCGATTTTGTCAATTGAACAATTGGTTCCGTGATACAAAATCATGCAACCGCACCTCCGTTCTGCGCACAAATCAAACTAAGATCCGATACCGCATCCGCAAGAGACAAAGTATGCTCTATCTCATAATTTTCAATCAAGAACTCAATTCCCTTATGCGCATAGAGATAGCGAAACGCTTCTCTTTCCGTCATGCTTTTGGAAAGCGCAAATTCATTAATACAGACTACAATATAATCAATCATCTTTCGTTGCATCATAGCTATCTCCTCGTTCGAGTATTGACAACCTTCTGTGATATATTATATCACTTTTTTGAAGAAATTGCAAGGATTCAAATACGTTCTACTATCTAAAGTTCTTTCACCCAACATAAAGCCTTTTTATCCCCCCAACACATTATATCTTCTTGTTTGACGAATAATTCTCAGCGATATTTTCCTTAACATCGTCAGCTGTCGTATCTGTTTGGGTCTGAGCCAACCTCACATCATGCTCGCTTACGATCTGCCCCAAATTCTGTAATCTGCTCTTTACGGAATCCGTGATGGCACGGATACGGTTCCCATCCACATAGGTTTCCTCAGTGTCCTGTGACAACACTTCTCTGATGATGTCATCTACATGATCCAGCTTCGACAGATCCAGCCAATCGAAGGAGCGCACCAATTTGATCTGTTCCTCGTAGTGATTCTTGAATGGCTTGCATCCGACTTCCCTGCCAATTCTTATTTGCCCGGGCAGTTTATCGTATCCAAGCGAGGAGCCACTGTCATAGATAGGGGCCATGCCGATCCACTCCAGTGTCTCGGCATTTCTCAGGGCACCAAAATTATTGAAGTGTCTGTCCTCGTTAGCGATGATATAATCCAACGTAATCATCCGGTCGAGAAAGTCTTCGACATCCTTGATTCCAAGGGCGATACAGCAGTTGACAAAATGCTGATAGACAGACGTACTGTTGTTTTTCTTCTGCGTCATCATAATCCGCCACGCAGGAATCAGCTCCGTGTTCTCATCCACAAAATCCTCGCAAACCGAATACGGCGCATCCTTATTCCAGATTAGTGTGTAAGGAACATGAGGAATGCCCAATTCAGCCATAACCTTTGAGGCAATGACTTCGTTGAACGGTTGCTGCCGGAACGGATTGGAACCGCCTTTGACAAGGCACCGTTTGCCGTCAATGATCTTCCAGCGTTTTTTCAGGAAACCGTCAGAGGTATTATCCGGAGAGGAAAAGTTCAGCTCGTTTGCTTTTTTTGGCGCGCCGAACAAAACATCTCCGATATCATCCGAAAACGGATGCTCGAAAAAGTTGATATCGTCCCACGAAAGCTCGCTCTCTTCCGGTCTGATCCAGTACTGATCCGACAAACTCAGACCGTAGCAACGGATCAACAACATTTTGGTGTTGGCAATTTCAAGCGTCTCAAGGGCTTCCCGAATCCCACTTCTGCTTGCAGGGATCGATCTGTCCGTCCACCACTCATTGAGCGCTGCTCTGTCCGCAACTCCCCTTCTGATCGAAATTCCGAGCGGAAGATGCTCGGGCGCATAAATCTCCCCGATCTTTTGAATAAAACCCGTCGCATCGTCAAGTTCAATCGATGCCACAGGTATTCTTTTATGCATCAGAATACATTTCATTACATTCACCTCATTTCTCTTACTATTTTTTGATGGAGCTTTTTTCATAGCGCTGACCTGCGCCTGCAGTTCTTTTCTTTCATCCATCCTTGCCGCAAGCTGTTCCACTTCCTCATCCCTGATATATCTGCTTTGCTTACTCCCGTTTTCAGACCATTGATGATAGTAATATACCTTCCCGCCGATTGTCTTTTTTGAGATATATCCTTTGGGGAGTTCTTTGATCCTTGCGGTCAGCACGGCAAGTTTTTCAAGCGTTTCATTTTCCATTTGGTTACCCTTCATCGTGTAGAAGTTCAATACATATATTATACCCCAAATTAACCCCTGTTGTCAAGTGTTCTTGTGAAAAAGTCCGTCAAAGCATTTTTGAAACCCGGGTGCAGCTATGAAAGACTACACCCGAGTTTACTACGTCAGAACATCTCACCGGGTATGAATTTGTTGAAAGAGGGGTCCTCCGCACATTCTTTTGCCGGCGTTGGATTTTTTGAACCGTTGTTCTTCTCTATCGGCTTTCGCTGCAGATAATATGAAACAAGCCATGCCTCATAATGCGCTTTGGTCATCAACAGAAGACCGCTGAGTGCTTCAAAGGTCATACTGACTGCAACATGATTTTCCGGTTTGCTGCCGAATTTCGGAACAATAAGTCCTTTCTCCGTGGTATCTCCCGGTCCGCTGTCTGCTACAAACAAAAAGTCAGACTTGGAGCCGCACAGCAACTGCACTGTCCGGGACAGGCTTTTCCCGTCTGCCCTGGACCTGCCCTGCTCTGCCAGCTTCTGCGCCGATGTCCCGCCAAGGCTTTGAAACAACGGAGTGCCATCTCTGTTATCTCGTTTTGCCTGCAGCATATAGCGAAGCTCGCCGCAGGAAAGCTTCCGACACAGCTCCAAGAACTCATCTACTGCAATGTAGATATGAATGTTGTTGGTCTGTCGCTGCCCTACGGGTTTGCTCACGTCATATGTAGCGAAAACAAGGTGAATGCGCTCAATGGCAAACGAGTCACTGAGACTTTCCACAAAGCAGTTTCTGGCGTCCTTGCGAATGATTTGATTTTGATTTCGCTCTTCATTCATTTTGAATTCCTTTCTCCGATTTGCTAATATTTGATTTTCCAGCCGCACTTTCGAGTGCGGCTGTTTTTATTCCCACTGCCATTTAGAAACAATTTGTAAATAAAACAGTAAGTTTCATTTTGCTCTTGACAAATGGATTTTTGCGTGCTATAATAAAACTGTAAGTTCCACAAACAACCAAAGGAGACCTCAGATGAGAACAATGAATCAAGAAAAAGTAGAAAGGCTTGCCGGTTTTATCAATCAGTACGCAAGAGATAATAATGGCGTTGCTCCAAGCCTTTCTGCAATTATGGAATATATGAGTATGTCACGCTCCACTGCATACAGATATATTCTCGAATTGGAAAAGCAAGGACTTGTTTCCTACTCCGGCAAAAACACCTTGGAAACCGAGCTTCAACGTAAAATGAGATGCGGCTTCAAACGGATTCCGGTTATCGGACAGATCGTATGCGGTTCTCCCGAGGAACAGGAGGAACACATCAGCGGATATCTGGCTGTACCCGAAGAATGGGTAGACGGCGAGTGCTTTTTGTTACGTGCATACGGGGATTCAATGATAGACATCGGCATTGAGAAGGACGATCTTATTTTGGTCAAAAGGACCTGCACAGCGGAAAACGGCGATGTGGTTGTAGCACTTACCGAAGATGGCAACACCCTGAAAAGACTGTTTTGGGAAGATGACCGCCCGCGGCTTCACGCGGAAAACAAAAGATACAAGCCTAAAAACCGTGATATTTACCCTAAAGCTTTATCAATTCAGGGAATCGCTTTAAAAGTAATCAAAGATATCAATTGATGATATTAATTAATAAAGGAGATATATGACAAAATATCAATGCCCTGTTTGCAGTAAGAGAGTTTGTGACTCTGCTAAACCTCTTTCTCTTGCAAAGCTATCCGCAGACAATGAAAATCAAGCGGATATTGTAATTAAATGTCAATGTTGCAAAAACACATTGGCGGTAAATGTGATAGCTGACCCATATATCATTGAGCATATAAGCTCCACAAAACAATAACACTTGAATTTTGTACATAGCACGATGTAAAACATACGAGCATGACAAGTAGCAATTCAAAGCTATTTGTCATGCTCTTTTTTATTATGTAGAAAGGAGGATCTGATGGGAACAGCCGAGAGACGACTCGAAATATTAAAATATCTCTGTCGAAACAGACACGCAACAATGCCTCAGCTTGCAGAACTGTTTGGCGTTTCCGTCAGAACCGTCCAAAGAGATATTTTTGAGATTGAAACTACATTCCATGTTCCGCTCGATATTCATTGCGGCAAGTATGACGGGGGTGTTTTCGTACCTTTGTCTTTTCCCAGCCCCAGCGTTGTCCCAGGGTTTCCAAGGTTAAAATCGCACCGTACTTCCCATATTGAACCGTCGGTGCAAGAAAAGAAAACGCATTTTTCGGATCATTTGATACCGTGTGACACCACAGATCCAGCCAAGCGTCTGATTCCTCAAATATGTAACGACATTCGACCAATCGGTCTGTGATATTGCGTGGCAGGCAGAGAAAGCCATATTCATCTATCGCATATGCCGTCACTCCTAAGCACGCCTCACCGGAGCAGTTTTCTATCCAGTCATTCAAAAAATATTCTAACTTTTTTGTAGTAGGGTCTATCGTGTAAGTAATAAATCCCAACTCAGACAGTTTATCCATCGTATCAAGAGCAACCTGACGGTTTTTGAGTCCAAGGATACGCTTCAGCCCCACCATACCGCCTGACCACATTCCGGGAGTGACATCGTTGATGTGACCGCAATACAGTGCCTGTCCTTTACGGAAAGCAGCGTGAGACGCCAGCTTCGCCCAATAGCCCATGATTCCCTTGCCTTCCGGCAGATGGGAGCGCATCAGCTTTACCCATTTGTATGTCATCAAACACTGCATTTCTTTTCTCCCCTTTCTAAAAAACATTCAAAAATAGAAAAAGGAACATTACCTACATTTGATAATGTTCCTTTTCTGATGTATACTATTTATTTAGTCTGTTGTCGGCGCCGTCTCTTATAATACTCATCAAGCGCAGCAAAGATCACCGTCTCGATCTCGGATTGTGGCGTTCCTCTATGAAAATACTTTTCAAACTTCACCGTGGGAATTTTAATCTTCTCTACCTGATTCGGTTTCTGCACCGACAGAATGGTTTCTATGGTATCAAAATCCAATTTACCTTCATGACTCAGCTTTCGCATCTGAATTGCTTGCGCCAGTGATGGCGTGGCTTCTTCTGTATCAATGATATAGGAAAGGTCCTTCTGTTCTTCTTCGGTCAGGTAGGACAACTCTACCGCCGGGCGGAGTGCGATCTTCCCGATATCTACATCCTCCAGAAGCTCCGCGATCAGATGGGTCAGGCGGATATATCTTCTTACCTGCTCACGGCTGTCACCGTTTTCCTTACCAATCAACTCAACAGATTTCAACTTGTGCACCACTGGTGTACAAGTTAAGTCTGTGCGTTTTCCCTGCCTCTTCAAAGCCTCCATTTTGAGCTTATAGGCAAAAGCTTTTTCCGACGGAAGGATATGCTCACGCTGCAGGTTAGAGTCCACCATCAGAATCACAGCATCATCCTCCGACAGTTCCCGAATGATCACCGGCAAAGTTCCAATCCCAAGAAGTTCACATGCACGCTTGCGTCTGTGCCCCGAAATCAATTCATAGCGGTCGTCCCCTTTTTTGCGGACAATACAGGGAGAGATGACTCCGAACTGTGCGATGCTTTCCATCAAAGATCGCATCTCCTCATCCTCTTTGACTTGGAAAGGATGTACACCTGCACTGTCGATTAAAGTGATCGGAATTGTGCGAACTTTCTCTCGCTTATTGTTCCCTTCATCTGCCGTCAGCAGATTTGTTTGTTTTTCTTTGTTTTCCATGTCAATGCCTCCCGTAATTCGGTCTTTCGGGCGCAAAAAAGCGCCGTGAAAACACCTTGCAGGGCAGTTTCCGGCGCACGATTGTAAACCTAATAGGCAGCATGGCTTTTCCCGTTTTTTCGGATATTTTTCCGATTAACAGTCATTCGCCTGTTTGGTTCCGGCGTGTGACTGTAAAACATGAAAATTCGACTGTCAGATGCCACAAATTTGGCTTTTTGAGAGAAAAATGCCCCGAAAACAACCATTTTCGGGGCTAAATTGGCTCCCCCTACTGGACTTGAACCAGTGACACCCTGATTAACAGTCAGGTGCT
>ERZ824600.4463-NODE-4463-length-12270-cov-3.481293_pt1 | contig 12270 bp, 9 predicted proteins | sample MGYA00519933_ERZ824600 | MGnify/ENA primary metagenome ERZ824600 (study PRJEB31778, sample SAMEA3449178) | human gut metagenome | biome: human gut; feature: human-associated habitat; material: faeces | place: United Kingdom | collected 2010/2012 ... | reverse complement strand
GTGCAATGATCTTGCCGCCAACAGCAGCCTGAATGGGAATCTCAAACAAGTGTCTTGGAATCTCATCCTTTAATTTTTCACACATCTTTCTGCCACGTTCATAAGCAGAATCCTTATGCACGATAAAGGACAGCGCATCCACTTCTTCATGATTGATGAGAATATCCAGTTTTACAAGCTCTGCCTGTTCATATCCCTTGATATCATAGTCAAAAGATGCATACCCACGGGAGCGGGATTTCAATGCATCAAAGAAATCATAGATAATTTCATTCAACGGCAGCTCATATTTCAGAAGCGCACGGGTTCCCTCTACATATTCCATGCCAAGATAACGTCCTCTTCTCTCCTGACAAAGTTCCATAATAGAACCTATATACTCTGTTGTTACCATGACTTCAGCATTTACAATAGGCTCTTCCATATAATCAATCTCTGAAGGGTCAGGTAAATTGGACGGGTTGGTCAGTTCTATCACATCTCCGTTAGTCTTATATACTTTATAAATAACGCCCGGCGCAGTCGTTACCAGGTCAAGATTATATTCCCGTTCCAGTCTCTCCTGAATAATCTCCAGATGCAGCAGTCCCAGGAATCCGCAACGAAATCCAAAACCAAGTGCAATTGATGTCTCCGGTTCATAATACAAAGAAGCATCATTTAACTGTAATTTCTCCAATGCATCACGTAAATCCGGGTATTTGGCTCCATCCGCAGGGTACAGACCACAATATACCATGGACTGTACTTTCTTATAACCGGGAAGCGGTTCTTTGCAGGGATTCTCTGCATCTGTAACCGTATCACCTACCGCTGTATCCTTTACATTCTTAATAGATGCTGTAATGTAACCTACCATACCGGCAGATAATTCATCACAGGGAATAAACTGACCAGCACCAAAATAGCCTACCTCAACTACATCAGCATTCGCTCCGGTCGCCATCATATGAATCTTCGTTCCCTTAGCCACTGTACCTTCCATGATACGGCAGAAAATGATAACGCCCTTATAAGAGTCATACAAAGAGTCAAATATCAAAGCCTGTAATGGATTATCCGCACTCCCCTTAGGTGCCGGGATCTTATGAACAATTGCCTCCAGCACTTCATCAATGCCTATACCGTTCTTTGCAGAAATCAAAGGTGCATCCTGTGCCTCAATTCCAATCACATCTTCTATCTCATTCTTCACCCATTCAGGCTGTGCGCTGGGCAGATCAATCTTATTAATAACCGGAAATACATCCAGATCATGATCCAGTGCCAGATATACGTTAGCTAGCGTCTGTGCCTCGATACCCTGGGCAGCATCTACTACCAGAATCGCACCATCACAGGCAGCCAAAGCTCTGCTGACCTCATAGTTAAAGTCAACATGTCCCGGTGTGTCAATCAGATTAAAAATATATTCTTCCCCATCCTGCGCCTTGTATACAGTTCTGACTGTCTGCGCCTTAATGGTGATACCTCTCTCCCTCTCGATATCCATGTTGTCCAGTACCTGCTCCTGCATCTCTCTGCTGGTCAGCAGACCTGTTCTCTCTATAATTCTATCTGCCAAAGTCGATTTGCCATGATCAATATGTGCAACAATACAGAAATTTCTGATTTTACTCTGGTCTATATGTGACATAATCTTCCTCCATACTTCCTATATGTACTCTCGGAGTCTTCTAAATGAAGCATTCTGAGAGTACATCTATCTGTCCGACACCTGCCGGTTGTCGCAATTGAATAGATTATAACACATCAAAACCCTGATTGTCTACGTCTATCCACTATTCCTGCATCTCTCCGCGCAACACCATGTCCAGTATGTGCGCCATGGGTAAGCACGCATTCATGGCTTCCTCCACAGTATTGGTCTGCGCCCCGAGTTCGATCAAAAGGCTTTTGGGTCTGTATTGGAGATTATATCTGTAACCTTTGAGATAACTTTTTCTGGTAAGACCCGGATAATATTCTTCTGCTGCCAGCTTCATCTGGAAAGCAAAAGCCAGATTCTCCTGTATGTACGGATTGGGAAGCGAGGTTATCTCCCCCCGCTCTTTGGTATAACTTAACCCGTTAAAAAACATAAAGCGTGCTACAGTCTTACCCTGAACCTCTGTCACCAGCCTTACATCTTCTCTCATTTCATCCCTGTGCAGATCAATCATCACTTCTATGGAAGGATTCTGTGCCAGCACCTCTTCCAGCCCCTGCGCTGCGTTGGAATATGCATAATCCCTGCTTTCCACATCATATTGACCCAGATGATGCAGTACATTATAGCCATACTGCTTCTGCAATATTGCAGTCAGATATTCGCCAACACCCATAATGGTATCAGAAACATCTCCCGGTACAGAATCCGCATATGCCTCCTGAGAATGTGTATGATAGATCAGTATCTGAGGCGCTGTGGCATCCTGCTTCAGAGCCGCATCATACCCCAGCAGCTTATCCACCTGCAATTTATTTATATCTATGCTGGTCGTGGCATCCTCTGTATAAAACTCCTTTTTGATAAACTGGGGATCTGTCAATTGCTGTGGCAGATACGTTACTGCTTTTTCTTTTACCGGAACAAACTCTGTCCAGGACGCTCCTGTTGTCTGGGCGCTGTACTGATCCGGCTTCTGATCCGGCTCCTGTTCCTGCAGGGGTTGTTCTACCTCTGGATTCTGCTGATCTCTTAGAGCTTCTTCATTCTCTGCCTGTACAGAACGTTGCAGTGCATCTTCTTCATCCCTGGTCTGCTGTAATATGATAGAAGCATCATATACTGGTTCTGACTGCGTATACGCCATACAAGTCTCCTGCTCCTGCAGGAAAATGTATAATGGTATTCCCCTCCAGATTGCCCCACGGATCTGTTCTGCAAGATTGTCCTGATACCATCCATAATCTGCATAATTGAAGGAAGGGCACCATAGATCCATGCACTTCCAGGACAATGCTTTATTCAGTCTGTCAGTCCATTGCGAATCCTCCCTGATTTCTGTTGATGCCTGTATGCCCAGACACAGGCATAGCAGGATCAACAGCAATGTACTTATTCTATTCCTGATCTTCACCGAAATTCCGATTCCTCCTGTTCCCTTATAGGAAGGCTCATTCCCCATTCCATTCATATTCCATGTCCAAGGCTATATTAATGGCTTCTGATATCGTGAAACTAAGTCTCTTCGTAGTCTCATCAATGTTCTTCGCCGTTACATACATATTATGAAGTTGTGTATCTTCACTATTCCTGAAATACTCCAGGGATTCTCTGGAAATCTGCTCCAGTGCATCACACACGATCGTTCCGGCATCTACTACCATTGGAATTCCAATCGCAATGACCGGCACACCAAGGCTCTCCTTCGTCAGTGCATTTCGATAATTGCCTACGCCTGACCCTGGATGAATCCCGGTATCTGTAATCTGTATCGTACGATTCAGTCTTTTCGTACTGCGTGCAGCCAGCGCATCTATTACTATAACTATGTCCGGCTCTGTCTGAGTTATGACTCCCTTGATGATTTCAGAAGTCTCCATGCCTGTTTTCGCCATAACCCCCGGAACAAGACTGCTGATTTCATGCATTCGTTGTGCATGATATGCTTTCTTTCCATATTCTCTGATAATATGTCTGGTAATAAACAGGTTATCCACCGTGCATGGTCCTAATGCATCTGCCGTAACATCTCTGTTACCCAGTCCTACTATCAATATGGACTGTTCTTTTTCTCCTACAGCAGGGAGCACACTTCTTAATTGTCTTGCCAGCTCTTCTGAGATTTCCCGGTGGTAATCCTCATCATTTTCCTGTAAAGACGCAGCTTCCAGCGTGATATAAGTACCTATGGGCTTTCCCAGACTCTTCTGCGCGTTTCGGCTTTTGATCTCCACCTTTGTAATATGGACATCCTCCAGCACATCATATTCCTCCATGACAACGCCCCGAATGTTACCCGCTTCCTGTTTTCTCACACTTTCTGTTGCCTCAAGTGCCAGATCAGTTCTGACTTGAAATTGCTGCATAGATATTCTGTCCTTTCTTATATTTTTCGTAACGATTCAGTTGTTACTGTTCACTCGTACCTCGTTCCATCAACAATTTATGCACACAAAATCAATTACATTGATTTTGGCGCATGCAAACTCGTGATTTTCATGCATAATCTGCATGAAAACACTTCGCGGCATTCTACCTGTGTACAGTAACATTCAGTTACATTTTTCCCATAATTTTTTTTAAATATGTATTGACAGAAAAGGTTCCATAAATTACAATAAATGAGTATGTTTACATTAGAACGTCCGTGTCCGGATTTAATGAAACAGTAATTGATATATCAATTCACGAAATGGAGGTGTTAAGCATGGCAAACATCAAATCTGCAAAGAAGAGAATTCTTGTTAACAGAACAAAGGCTGACAGAAACAAGGCTATCAAGTCTGGTGTTAAGACTGCTATTAAGAAAGTTTATACAGCAATCGAGGCTAACGATAAGGAAACTGCAGCAGCTGCTTTATTAAACGCTACCAGCGTTATTGATAAGGCTACTTCCAAGGGCGTATATCACAAGAACTACGCTTCCAGAAAAGTTTCTCGTTTATCCAAGGCTGTAAACCAGATGGCTTAATTCTTGAATATAGAGTAAATGAAAAACAACCCATACCGTCATGTGGGTTGTTTTTTATTACTTTCCTGTTATTTCTATTTTTCATGTCTGCGAACAGACTCATACTGTTCATTCATCCAGTCAATCCCCTGTGCCAGTCCATCTTCACTGAAAGGAAACATTTCTGAGATCTTCTGTTCCTCTGGCGTTACATCGAAGCAAAATGGTTCCGGCCACAGATAAATCTGAAGCTTCTTCTCTTCTTCTACCTCCGCCTGATGCAGCATATAGCGCATTCCCTGGTAACTGCCTGTATAATCTTCCTTTTTCACAAAATTAAGTGATAAAAAATCAGCCCTGGCCAGCATGTTCTATTACCCCTGTCTGAATTAACACTTCCATCAAAGAGCCGTTCTTTGATACATAACGGTAATCCGGTTGTTCTGGCTCATGAAATACTGCCAGGCGGTTCAAATAAAATCCATCTATGCCTGCTGCCTTTGCCCCTGCCATATCGGAGCGCAATTCATTTCCTATCATAACGGATTCCTTTTTATCCAGATGATAACGCTCACATAAAATATCATAGAAATCCGCATCCGGTTTCATACATCCCTCATCAGAAGATATCAATACGCAATCAAAAAAGGGAAGGATCCCACTTATCTCCAGTTCCTGCCATGTGTAGCTTCTCTGCGCATTGGACAGAAGATAAATATGTTTGCCAGCCTTTTTCAATGCATCCAGACACTGTAACGTATCCGGGAACAATCGTAAATAGATCAGTGAAATTCTTCTGAAACTCTCACACAGCCACAGTGTCTCCTCTGCGTCCAGTTCATAGCCTTTTTCACGAAATACATCCTGGAAAACATCTTCAATCTGAATCTCGGGATTATGATGCTTGCTGGGTTGACTGCGATATTGTTGTTCAATTCGCAAAAATGAACTGCGAAACTGCTTCCAGTCAAAATAATACCCCTGTTTTCTTAACCATTTTACATATTTCTTGTAAAAATTCTTACTGCTCTCATCTGTATGAATGTCTATTAACGTTCCATACAAATCAAAAATGTAATTCTGATACATCCTATCTTACCTGTTCCTTTCTTATTTTCTCATACACCTTCATAGCTAAAGTCAGGGATAAAGCTTTCCTTAGCTGTATCTCCTTCCTGTATAAAGCCGTTCTCCAGCCCTGCTTCAAGAGCAAAATCAATTACTTTGTTGTACTCTCTGTCTGTCACTCTTCTTTTTAACTCAGGATACCCTTCCAGACTCTCCATAGGTGTATACTGATTCATAATACTGACATAGATGTCATTTCCATATTCCTGCAGCAAATGACTTACAACCGCCATAGACTCTTTGGTATGTCCTGGCAATACCAAGTGTCTTACAATCACTCCGCGCCGCATCATATCCCCTTCAAATACAGGCTTGCCAGTCTGTCGCAGCATTTCATGGATTGCTGCGGTTGCAACCTGCGGGTAATCCGGCGCATGGGAATACCTGTCTGCAAGTTCACTACTGTAATATTTAAAATCAGGCAGATAAATATCAATCAGTCCATCCAGCTGCTTCAGGGTTTCTACATTCTCATAGCTGCTTGTGTTATATACAATTGGCAGTTGCAGTCCGCTATCTCTTGCAAGCAGCAATGCTTCTGCAAGCTGCGGAACATAGTGTGTCGGAGTAACCAGATTAATATTATGGGCTCCTTTTTCTTTTAATTCAAAGAAAATATCTACAAGCCTGTCCAAAGTAACTGCTTTTCCTATATTTCCCAATGCAATGCTGTGATTCTGGCAGTAGACGCATCTAAGTGGACATCCCGAAAAGAACACAGCTCCAGAGCCGTTCACCCCACTAATACATGGTTCTTCCCACATATGAAGAGCAGCTCTTGCCAGCCGGATCTCCCCGGACATACCACAATACCCTTTCACCCCCTGTGCTCTGTCTACTCCACATTTTCTCGGGCATAACCTGCATTCACTTATATCACTGTTCAATTTTACTGTCTCCCATCAACCATTTATTCAGACACCGATATACCTCATCCGGTTCAATAGGCTTGGATATATGACCATTCATGCCGCACTGATACGAATTCTCCACATCACTTTCCAGGGCATTTGCAGTCATTGCAATGATAGGCACCCGCTTGCAGTCTTCTCTATCCAGTGCTCTGATCTTCATTGTAGCCTCATCACCTTTCATAACAGGCATGCGAATGTCCATAAAAATCAGATCATATGTACCTTCCCTGGATGCTTCCACCTTTTCTAATGCCTCTTTACCATTTCTGGCTTCGTCAATAATCAGCTCTGTATCTTCCAGGAAACCTTTCACGATCTCCATATTGATTCGTTTGTCTTCTACAATAAGAATATGTTTACCAGGATAAGTATACTGCATGGTATTCTTCTCCTGAACTGTAACCTCCTGCGTCTGTGTAGCAACCTCAAGTGGCAGTGTTACAATTACTTTGGTTCCTACATTCACCATGCTGTCTACTTCTATGGTTCCCTTCATGATATCAACCAGATTCTTGACAATTGCCATTCCAAGTCCAGTACCCTCCACCTTATCTGACAGAATCGTATCTTCTCTTTCAAAAGGCTGGAATACTTTCTTGACAAACTCTTCGCTCATACCGATTCCATTATCCATAATGGTAAATCTGGTACAGCATATCTGGTTGCTGTCCGGTTCATCCTGTGAGACCTGCATGGATACTTTGCCAAAGGATTGTGTATATTTCACTGCATTAGACAACAGATTCATAAGAATCTGTTTCATGCGCAGCTCATCCATCTTTACATTCGGATAACGCAGCTCATCATATCGAATCATTAATTCCTGTTGATTTGCTTCGCATTTATTTCTAAATATAACTTCCACATCATCTATCAGTTTGCGTAATGAACCAGGCTTCTCATGTAATTCGATCACTCCACTCTCGATTTTGTTCATGTCAAGGACATCATTGATCAGTGCCAGCATGTTTTCAGAGGATGACAATATGGTATCCAGACATTTATTCACCTTTGTTTCATCAGTTACATGCTTCTTTGCCAGATAGGTCATACCAAGGATTGCATTCATAGGCGTTCTCAAATCATGTGACATATTGGAAAGAAACCGGCTCTTGGCATCATTGGCACTTTTCGCCTGTTTCAATGCCTTCTCCAGATCCTTGCTTTTCTTGGCAAGCAGCTTCGTCATTTCCAGTTCCTTTTCTTTTGTCCGGATTTCTTTCTGTAACTGCTCCGCCTTGTAAATCTCATGCATCTTGGATTCATCAATATTTTTTACAAGAATAACCATTCTGGAACCGGATGGCACTTCTACCCTGGTAATATATTCATGGTAATAATGATATTCCCCATCTTTATCCCTTAACCTGAATTCACATTCAGCTCTGCCCTCACGATTGAACTTCTCATCTGATATCTCCGAGAGATATTTTTCCCTGTCGTCATCATGAATAATGCCCAGAATATACTGACGCAGATCATCATAGCTGCCTTTATCAGGTAACTCACTTAAAAATTTATCCGCACTGTGTATACACTCATACCGATTGGCTTCATAATCTCTGAAAGCCACCAGCGTATATATACTGTTCATCGCCTCCGAAGCAAGTACCTCATTGGTTCTTATCTGCATCTCTTCGGTATAATCCTGCAATGCAAATATCATCTTCTCATTACCAGGTCCATACTCCGGTACCGGAAAGCATTGAAGACTTTTCCATTTTTCATCATATGATTCGTATATGAACTCGATTTTCTTAGTTCCGGTATCAAATTGTTTTTTAATATCTTCCATATCAATCAACTGCCGAAACATATCACGGTATGGCGGTTTTGTCCAGGATACAATTGCAAGCTCCATTAACTGCACAAAATCACCTGTAAGATTCTTAATATAATTACCATATCTCTCCGCCGAACGGATAATTTCATAAGAGCCCTGTTTGAGATCAACCACATACACTTCAAAGAAATCCCTGCTGAAATACATCAGCATCTCATCTCTTTGTCTCTGCTCTTTCTGCTGCTGGATAATCTCCCCTGCATTTTTGTAAGTAAATACTACGATTGGATTCTGCTTCGAATATTCCTGAGACTTCGTTATATCCAGCATGATCCATTCGTCTGTATTATTCTTATACAGGCATGAAACAATAGCCTGTCCCTCATCAAATTTGCGGATAATATTCTGTGGCTGTACGGTTCGTAAATATTGCTCCTGATAAATCACTGCCACCTGATTGTTCATATACTTCTCAGATATTTCATTTAATTCTGCGGTATTGCCATCCTTTTCCCAGTCACCCCTGCTATCTTTGAGGCAAGTAACCTGATGAGTTTTGAGATTCACAAGCGCAATCAGGCGGTATTCTTCACTTACTGCCGATACAATATTAGCATTCAGACTTCTCAATGAGTACATTTTATGATTTTGCAGAAAAATCAGAACAATACATATAATAACCAGAATAATACACGTTCCCTGGAATAAAATAGCCCTGTTGGAGATAGAACGATTCTGCTGCGCAATATTATCCAGTTTATTCTGTTCCTGACTGACAAATTCATCTATTGCATTGAACAGCTGCTGGGTACAATAGCTGTACTCTTCACCAGACAAGTAGTCTGTTGCATCCTGTTTCTGCTTCATCCCGGGTTCATTCCTGCCCTCATGCATGGGAAGCTTATCATAATTCTCCACATATCGTATATAACCCTGAAGCTCTTCATCTTCATAGTCAATCGCATGTACATGATACTGAGCCAGGGCAAGCTGCATTGCATATACTTCCTGCTTCTTTAACTCATTACAACGATCCAGAATAATATTGAGATTCTTCTGTTCCTCATTATCAAAATGGTAACTCCTCAGTTTCTTGACAACATCCTCCCTGCCTTCTCCGTGAAGCTCCATATCCCAGTAATCCTCAAAATACTGTATATCACCAGTAAGCACATAATTTCTTACCAGATATGCCAGATTATCGGAAGTTTCCTGCATCTGCTGTGCTATTTTTACCACTTCTTCCTGGCGGTTATTCGCCATCTTGTTCTCAGACAACATTTCTTCAAAATAACGCCAGTTAAAAATCAGAACTCCAACAATAATTGCCACAAATGTCAGTAATATCAGTGCTTTTTTACGAGAGTGAAATACTTCCTTTAAGTTTATCTTTTTCATAAGTCCCTCAATTATTTTCTCATAGATTGATGATTGATTCACATAATCTGGAACAATCATATAAATAGTAGCATATTACCACTTTTTTAGGAAGAGCTTTTGTTGTAAAATAAACTTATCAGATAAGAGATGGAGGTACGATCATGAACAATACCCTGCGTGATCCCGATAAAATCACAATGACACACACGGGACTTCTCCCCGGCAAAAAAGGCAAACTGATACACGTTTCTTTTGAAAGAAAGACGGAACGTGGAAGAGACTTTGCCGAACTCGTTTTACCAAGCCGTAATGTATTAAGTTCAAAGGGATTTGATGATGGAGAATTGGTACAGCTACAGCTCTATCTAAAAAGCCAGGAAAAAGACATCATTCAGAATGCCAAACAGATTAACCATGATATGATTTTTAAATTATAGCAAAAATAAAAGGAAGCCTCTCAGCTTCCTTTTATTTTACCACGCTGACATATTTTATATTGTATTACATTGTCTACTTATAGCAAACAATTTTGCCAAAGTCTGCCTTCAGTGATGCACCACCTACAAGACCGCCATCAATGTCAGGCTGTGCAAACAATTCTGCTGCATTACCTGCATTTACAGAGCCACCATACTGGATGCGTACTGCTGCTGCTGTATCTGTATCATACATCTCTTCGATACAATCACGGATACCCTTGCATACTTCCTGAGCCTGCTCTGTTGTAGCTGTCTTACCTGTGCCGATAGCCCAGATAGGTTCATATGCAATTACCATGGACTTAACCTGATCTGCAGTTACACCTACTAAATCAGATTTGATCTGTAAACGAATCCAATCCATAGTTACGCCTGTTTCTCTCTGCTCTAAGGACTCACCACAGCAAAGGATAGGTGTTAAACCATGCTCAAATGCCTTTAATACTTTCTTATTTAAGAAAGCATCATCTTCCTTAAAGTAGTCACGACGTTCTGAATGTCCAATGATAACATAGGATACTCCAGCATCTACTAACATAGCAGGAGCGATTTCGCCTGTATAAGCGCCCTTCTCCTCTACATACATATTCTCAGCACCAACTTTTACATTTGTACCTTTTACTGCTTCTACAACAGGTACAATGTCAATTGCAGGTACACAATATACTACATCAACATCATCATTTTTTACTAAATCTTTTAATTCAGCAACTAATTTAACAGCCTCGCTTGGAGTCATATTCATCTTCCAGTTGCCGGCTACAATTTTCTTTCTTGCCATTGTTGTATTCTCCTACTTTTATGAATTTTGCGCTGACTGACTCGAAAATGCTTCGCATTTCCTCGTGCGCGTTGCGCTTCACAAAGTAAATCACAGGCTGCTCCTCATGCCAGCATGGTCACAGTCTGTAATTTACTTTTCTCAGTCTGCTATTCACGACTATTTGTCATCTGCTGCTACTACACCAGGAAGCTCTTTGCCTTCAAGGAACTCTAAGGAAGCGCCGCCACCTGTTGAGATATGAGACATCTTATCAGCGAAACCTAACTGGTTAACAGCTGCTGCACTATCACCACCACCGATGATTGTTGTTGCATCTGTCTCTGCTAAAGCCTTAGCTACAGCGATAGTACCCTTTGCAAGAGTAGGGTTCTCAAATACACCCATAGGTCCGTTCCATACTACTGTCTTAGCTGTCTTAACTGCTTCTGCATATAATTCAGCTGTCTTAGGTCCGATATCACAGCCTTCTCTGTCAGCAGGCATATTAGTAACATCATATACTTCTACTTCTACAGGAGCATCAATAGGGTTAGGGAAATCAGCGATTGTTACAGAGTCAACAGGAAGAAGTAACTTCTTGCCAAGCTTCTCAGCCTTAGCCATCATTTCCTTACAGTAATCAATCTTAGTATCATCTACAAGAGACTTACCGATTTCATATCCCTGAGCCTTTAAGAAAGTATAAGCCATACCACCACCAATGATCAGTGTATCGCACTTCTCAAGCAGGTTGGAGATAACGTTTAACTTATCAGCTACCTTAGCACCACCAAGGATTGCAACGAAAGGTCTTACAGGATCTTCTACTGCATTGCCAAGGAAGTTGATTTCCTTCTGCATCAGATAACCAACTACATTTTCACCACCCTTAGCTGTGATGAACTTGGTTACACCAGCTACAGAAGCATGTGCTCTATGGGATGAACCAAAAGCATCACATACATATACATCTGCAAGATCAGCTAATTCTTTGCTGAACTCTTCGCCGTTCTTAGTTTCTTCTGCGCCACGGAAACGTGTATTCTGTAATAATACAACATCTCCTTCATTCATTGCATTTACTGCTGCTGTTGCAGCTTCGCCTGTTACATTGTAATCTGCCACGAAGTTTACAGGCTTGCCAAGCTTCTCAGCCAGTCTCTTTGCAACAGGTGCAAGAGATTCGCCTTCGTTAGGACCATTCTTAACCTTACCTAAGTGAGAG
>ERZ824600.4460-NODE-4460-length-12275-cov-2.910802_pt1 | contig 12275 bp, 8 predicted proteins | sample MGYA00519933_ERZ824600 | MGnify/ENA primary metagenome ERZ824600 (study PRJEB31778, sample SAMEA3449178) | human gut metagenome | biome: human gut; feature: human-associated habitat; material: faeces | place: United Kingdom | collected 2010/2012 ... | reverse complement strand
GGGAGTCCGTCTGATCCGCCGCCTGAAAGCCGATCGCATGTTCCGCCAGCGAGCGCGCCCCCACATTGGTGGTCATAATCAGAATCACATTGCGGAAATCGACCCTGCGTCCGGAATTGTCGGTCATCACGCCATAGTCCATGATCTGAAGCATCAGATTGTAGATCTTCGGATGCGCCTTCTCCATCTCGTCCAGCAGCAGCACGCAATGCGGACAGCGGAGAACCCGTTCCGTCAGCAGTCCTCCCTGCACAAAGCCCACGTATCCGGGCTAGGAACCGATCAGCTTGGAAATCGAATACTCTTCGGCATATTCGCTCATGTCGAACCGGACAAATCCGATTCCGAGAGTCGAAGCCAGACGTTTTGAAAGCTCCGTTTTTCCCACTCCGGTCGGCCCGGCGAACAGGAACGCCCCGACCGGCCGGTCGGCATTCGACAAGCCCGAACGCGAGAGTTTGATCGCGGAGACCACCGCATCGATCGCCGGATCCTGTCCGATCACCACCTTGCGAAGCTCCGCATCCAGCACACGAAGGCGTTCCGCCTCGCCACCGGTTGTCTGCGTCTCGGGAATTCCGAACATCTCCGCGGCAAGATGCTCCACAAACGCCGGCGGAATCGTCTTCAGCGGATGTTCCGCCATCCGGTTCGCGGCTCCCGCCTCGTCCAGCAGGTCGATCGCCTTGTCCGGCATGAAGCGGTCGAAAATATGGCGTTCGGCCAGTTCCACGATCCGTTTCAGAGTCTCCGGTTCGAACGAAACGTCGTAATGCTTCTCGTAGGCGGGCGCAATGCCGGAAAGAATCTGCAGGCTCTCTTCAGACGACGGTTCCGGCACGTCAATCTTCTGGAAGCGGCGGGAGAACGCCTTGTCCTTCAGCAGCTGATTGCGGTACTCCTCATTCGTTGTCGCACCGATGCACCGAAGCTCCCCCCGGTTCAGCGAGGGCTTCAGAATGTTCGACGCATCCAGCGAACCGCTGCCGACGGCCCCGGCCCCGATCACCGTATGAATCTCATCAATAAACAGCACATGATCCGGAGATGCCGAAAGCTCCCGGATCACATTTTTCAACCGTTCTTCAAACTGTCCGCGGAATTTGGTTCCGGCGGTCAGCGCGCCCATGTCGAGAGCGTAAATGACAAGATTTTCGAACTGTTCGGGCACTTCTCCGCGCGCGATCCGCACCGCCAGTCCTTCCACCACCGCAGTCTTGCCGACCCCCGGCTCCCCGACCAGAAGAGGATTGTTCTTCTTCCGCCGGGAAAGGGTCCGAAGAACGGATCCCAGCTCCTTGGACCGTCCAATCACCGCATCCAGTTTCCCGGCGCGCGCCAGTTCGGTCAGGTTCACCGTGTAAAGCTCCAGTGCGGAGCGTTTTTTCCCCTCCCCGTCCTTCGTCTCGTTTTTCCCGTCTTCCGCGCGGGCCTCCGGATGGGTGACCCCCGTCACGGCCGACAGCACGTCCGCAAACTCCATCCCGAACGACCGGAGAAGATACACCGCATACGACTGTTCCTCCAGGAACAAGGAGACCAGCAGATCCGTCACCTCCAGCTCACGTCGTCCGGACGAGACCACCTGCTGCTCCGCATGGGAAAAGATCCGCAGCACCGAACTGGAAAACGAAATCTCACAGTTTTCTCCGACCCGTTCGACCTTTCGTTCAAAAAAATCCACCAGCCGGTTCCGGATCTCCCCGGGCGGCACCTGAAACGATTTGAAGATCTCCTCCGTGACCGGCGTCTCCGTAAACAGGAACAGCAAGTGCTCCGGCAGAATGAATTCGTGCCCGAACTCCTCCGCCTTTGCATGAAGTTTCTGCAGAAAATCCCGGGACTCCCCGGACAAACTCAAACTCATAGACCTCCACACTCCTTCCGGTGCGTCAGGATTCCTCTTCCATGATACAGCGGAGCGGATATCCGGCTTTTCCGGCTCTGGCCAGAACGCGGTCCACTTTCGTTTCCGCGATTTCATAGGTGTAAATGCCGCAGAGTCCGCTGCCTTTCCGATGGACGCTCAGCATGATCCGTTCGGCTTCGGAACGGTCCTTGTGGAAAATATCCCGCAGGATTTGAACGACGAACTCCATCGGGGTGTAATCGTCGTTCAGCAGCAGGACCCGGTACATGGGCGGCTCTTCAAATTCCGCGGAACAGCCGGTCTCCTCCTCCCGCTCAAACTCTTCGCGTCCGGCAGGCATACGCTCAGTCCTTATACTCCTTCAGATAGGCGCGGATGATCGAGGCCATGTTATTCCGGTCGATTTTGATGACCTTGGTTTCGCGCTCGTAGCTTTCGATCGAGTCGGAGGCGTGGGCGGTATTGACCATGACATCCTTTCCGAATTCGCGGCGGATGGTTCCATCCGGCGCCTTGGTCGGATCGGTCGGGCCGAGCACGGTCCGGATTTTGGAGACGGCATTGGTTCCCTCGTAGATCAGCGCCATGCACTTGACCTTTCCGGGGGCGTTGAGCTCCTCCGGCGGACAGCTGTCCGGACGGACACCCGACATGAACTCCACGATCCGGTTGAACTGGTCGTCCGCAAAATCGCGCCCGACGGACTTTTCGAGCATCTCCTCGCAGTCATGGAGCACAATTTTATACTCATGCTCCAGCAGTTCCCGCGCTTTTTTCGCGATCACGGGAGCGAGTTTTTTGCGCAGAGCCTGCTTGACGGGGCCGTAGAACTCCAGCGCCTCCGCGACCGACATCTGATAGACCTTGCATCCGACGATGCGAAGAGAGGTCCGGCTGAACATGTCGATGATGTTCCCCGGCTTTGTGCTCGGTCTGCTCCAGTTGTCCGGCTTGATGATGACCAGAGTGCGCTCCCGTCCCTCCTCATCCTCGGGGCGGACGATGTTGTCGACAATATTCTCTTCCTTTTCAATGAAGTCCGCAATGATTTTGAGGCGTTCGACACACCCCTCGATATGCGGCGGCGTAAACGCCGCCGGTTCGAAATAGAGAAGGGAACCGTCCCGGTTGAAGACCAGATTGCAATAGGTGTCGCGGATCGTATCTCCATAGATGTCTTCCCGGCGGTTTTTGGAGTTCGGGAGCTGGCCTACCACCTCATAGAGTTTGCGGCAGGCGTCCTCACCGCGGAAGAGCAGCAGCATCAGGCGTTCTCTGCGTCCGTCGTCGAGGGGTGTGAAATTGTCGATCACGTAATCGGAAAGGATTTTTGCCGCGAACTCGTCGCGGGCGCCGACACGGCGTTTGAGAGATTCGGCATAGGCTTCCGCAAACGCCTGATCCGGCGCGATCATTCTTGCCGCGACCAGCTCCAGTCCCGTCCGGGACAGCAGTCGGGCGATGATGCCGCCGGTCCGGGATTTCTTCAGCGAATAAGGAGTAATCAACACATACGAAAGTTCCACAGCCATTTTTTCTCTCCCTTCTCCTCTAAAAATTCGGGGTGATCTCAAGGATGCTCCGACAAGCTCCGAAAAATCTTATTTTTTAAAATACAACGAAATCCCTCTTTTATCAAACTGAAAATGAATCTCCCTTCATTATTTTTTCATAAAAAAAACAATTTTTTTCCCGTTGCTTCCCTGTTCCATTCCGAACGGCCGGTCCGGAGAAAACGCTTCAAGCGGGAAACCGTCCGGAGAAAAGATCCGGCCGGAGAAAAAAATCATGCGGAAAATCTCCTGTTTTATGAAGAATCCCGACAAAGAGGTTTGCATGTTGTAAAGAATCTGTTATTTTACCCTATGAAGAATATCTCAAGGGTAAAAGAGTCCATTCACTGAAAACCTGAAAAGGAGGAACAGAAGTATGGCAGCCAAAGTACAAAAGAAGAGCGTCAAAGCCGCGCCGAAAGTCGTCACCGGGTCGACCGAGCACCCGAAAGTCGGGATCCGTCCCACGATCGACGGCAGAAGAAAAGGGATCCGCGAATCCCTGGAAGACCAGACCATGCAGATGGCCATCTCCGCAGCTGAACTGATCTCCTCCACCCTCCGCCACCCGGACGGGAGCCCCGTCGAATGCGTGATTGCGGATACCACCATCGGCGGAGTTGCGGAAGCGGCGGCCTGCGCGGAAAAATTCAGACGCGAAAACGTCGGCATCTCCCTGACCGTCACCCCCTGCTGGTGCTACGGTTCCGAAACAATGGACATGGATCCGCAGACCCCGAAAGCAATCTGGGGCTTCAACGGAACGGAACGTCCCGGCGCGGTGTATCTTGCCGCGGTTCTCGCCGCCCACTCCCAGAAGGGAATCCCCGCATTCGGCATCTACGGACGCGACGTGCAGGACAAGGACTGCAAGGAGATTCCCGATGATGTGAAGGAGAAAATTCTCCGCTTTGTCCGCGCCGGACTTGCGGTGGCCAACATGCGCGGCAAGAGCTATCTTTCGATGGGAAGCGTCGCCATGGGAATCGCCGGATCCATTGTGAATCCCGACTTCTTTGAAAAATATCTCGGCATGCGCTGCGAATCCGTCGATCAGTGCGAAATCATCCGCCGCGTGAACGAAAACATCTACGATCCCGAGGAATACAAGCGGGCCATCGCCTGGATCCAGAAAAACTGCAAGCAGAACAAGGATGTCTACAACGGCAAGGCCGGCAAATCCGCTGCGGAGCAGAAGAAGATCTGGGAATATGTCGCCAAGATGGCGATCATCGCACGCGACCTGATGGTCGGCAACGGCAAACTTGCGGAAATGGGCTTTGTGGAAGAGTCCTGCGGGCACAACGCGATCGCGGCCGGCTTCCAGGGTCAGCGCCAGTGGACCGACTTCATGCCGAACGGCGACTTCATGGAAACCATCCTCAACTCCTCCTTCGACTGGAACGGCATCCGCAAACCCTACGTTCTTGCGACGGAAAACGATGCCTGCAACGGCGTTGCGATGCTCTTCGGTCACCTGCTGACCTGCACGGCCTCGGGCTTCTCCGACGTCCGCACCTACTGGAGTCCGGAAGCAATCAAGAAGGCGACCGGGAAAAAGGTCAACGTCCCGGGTCTGATCCATCTGATCAACTCCGGCGCGACCACCATGGACGCCACCGGCAAACAGAAAAAGAACGGCAAACCCGCGATGAAACCCTTCTGGGAAATCACGGAAAAAGAGGCGAAAGCCTGTGTCGACGCCGTGGAATGGACTCCCGCCAATCTCGGCTACTTCCGCGGCGGCGGATTCTCCAGCCGCTTCCTGACCGAAGGCGGAATGCCGCTGACGATGTACCGGCTGAACATTGTTGCCGGACTCGGCCCGGTTCTCCAGATTGCGGAAGGCTACACCGCCGTCCTGCCGAAGGATGTGCACGACAAGCTGGATCAGCGCACCGATCCGGGCTGGCCGACCACCTGGTTCGTTCCGAATCTGGATCCGGAAAATCCGGCCTTCAAGGATGTGTACAGCGTCATGGCCCACTGGGGAGCCAACCATGGAGCCTTCTCCTATGGACACATCGGAGCGGATCTGATCACGCTGGCGTCCATGCTCCGCATTCCGGTCTGCATGCACAACGTTCCGGAAGAGAAGATTTTCCGTCCCTCGGCCTGGAACTCGTTCGGATCCAAGGATCTCGAGGGGGCGGACTTCCGCGCCTGCAAGAACTTCGGTCCGCTCTACAAATAAATTCCGGACAAATTCCGGATTTTCCATTACTCCGCCGCTCACCCCGGCGGAGTTTTTCTTTTTCCCCCCTCCCCCGCGGACGTCCGCAGGAAGACTTTTCCCGCAGGAAAACGATCCGGCTGCAAAAAGCGGGGATTTTCTGTTTTTTTTGAAAAAAACCTTGAAATCCGCCATATTTGAGTTAGATTTCCAAAAGACTCAACCAGGAAGGAGACGTCGAAGATGAGACCGATCACATTATTCACCGGACAATGGGCGGATCTTCCCCTCAAGACCATGGCGGAAAAAGCCTCCTCATGGGGCTATGCCGGACTCGAACTGGCCGCAACGGGCGACCATCTGGACATCGACAAGGCGGCAACGGACAAAAAATACTGTAAGAAACTGCTGGACACCCTTCGCAGACACAATCTGAGCGTCTGGGCCATCAGCAACCACCTTGCGGGCCAGCTGACCTGCGATCCGGACGACGACTGCCGGACCGACCGTTTTGCCCCCGCCGCCCTCGCCGGCAAGAAAAATGCGAAACGCAAATGGGCGATTGAACAGATGAAACTCAGCGCCCGCGCCGCGGCGAATCTCGGCGTGAAGATCGTCACGGGCTTCACCGGCTCGCCGATCTGGCACATGCTGTACAGCTTCCCGCCGGTCACCGAAGAGATGATCGACGCCGGATACGAATTCTTTGCAAAAACCTGGAATCCGATCATGGATGAATTCAAGAACTGCGGCGTGAAATTCGCTCTGGAAGTTCATCCGACCGAAATTGCCTTTGACCTCTATACGGCGAAACGGACTTTGGAAGCCATCGGGCACCGTCCGGAATTCGGCTTCAACTTTGATCCGAGCCACCTTCAGTGGCAGATGGTGGATCCGGTCTGCTTCCTGAAAGAGTTTCCGGACCGGATTTACCATGTACATGTCAAAGATGCGGCAGTGACGCTGGACGGGAAAACGGGGATTCTCTCCTCGCATCTCGATTTCGGGAAACCGAACCGCGGCTGGGATTTCCGCAGTCCGGGACACGGCGATGTCGATTTTGAAGACATCATCCGGCAGCTCAACCGGATCGACTATCAGGGCCCGCTCTCCGTGGAATGGGAAGACTCCGGAATGGATCGCGAATACGGCGCAAAGGACGCCTGCGAATTTGTCAAGCGCATCGACTTCATTCCTTCCAAGATCAAGTTCGACGACGCGATGGACAAACGGAAGTAATTCCCTTTTGCATCAGACCGATAAAAAACGGACGGATTTCCTTATTTGGAAAATCCGTCCGTTTTCTTTTTTCCGACAGGAGTATTCGGACCGGAGCTGTCCGAAGCGAATCAGCGGAAGAGCTCTTTTACGACTCCGTCTTTCGTAAGACCGGCTTTTGTCTCCTGGAAATCGACCACGGTCCGCCATCCGGGACCGAACAGGGAGAGCGCGCCGACGACCCACAGATCACCGCTCTTCTGAAAGGAGGTCACCTCCAGAGTCCGGAACGGCTTTCCACTCATTTTCGAGGCGGGCTGATTGAACCATTCCACCTTCATCGGCGCAAAATAATCCCGGGCGATGTAGACCTTGACGCACTCCGTTCCGGACGGGGAGTCGAACAGCATGACCCTGCACTGGACTCCGCGTACGGTATCCGTCTCCATCTCCTTTTTCAACGGCCAGAAGATGAAATTCATCGTCAGATCCTCAGGCCGGAGCCCGAAGTCCTTCAGCGACTGCTTCGCACCGGGTTCGCGCAGATCAATGGAGGACGCGAACGGCGGAGCATAGGCCTGTGCGACATCGTAGATCTCCGAGCCGTTGAACTCGATCTGCGCGATGGTTCTGGCCCGGGTGAAGAGGACCGCAAAGCGGATTGGCACTTTGACTGTATCCGCCCCCCGTCTCCGATGGGACGCCGTTCCTTTCAACAGCCCCCAGCTCTCGCGTCCGGGCGGAGTCCGAACCAGACTCACGAACTGTTCGGCAGAGAGTTTCTTCGGATCCATCTGCACTTCCGCAGCCGCGGAAGTGCAGAGCAGAAGGACGGAGAGAAGCGTCAGGAAGGCTCTTTTCATCCCTGAGCCTCCCGGCCTTTGCGATCCGTTTTTGACGAAGCCGGCACGGAGGGAGAGGAACCCGCCTCTTTCTTTCCGAATCCGATCACCGTCAGCTTCCAGACCTGCGTGACATCGGAAACGAAATGGAAATGGAGTTTTTTCCGAACCTCTTCCGGAATATTCTCCAGATCCTTCCGGTTTTCCTCGGGCAGGATCACCGAGCGGACTCCGGCCCGGAGAGCGCCGATGACCTTTTCCTTGATCCCGCCGACCGCCGTCACCCGTCCGCGCAGCGTGATCTCCCCGGTCATGGACCAGTCGTTGCGGACCGGCTTTCCGGTCAGCAGGGAGAAGAGGGCGGTTGCAAGGGTCACGCCAGCGGAGGGACCGTCCTTCGGTGTTGCGCCGTCCGGGACGTGGATATGGAAATCGTTCTTCTGGAAAAGCTCCGAATTGATTCCGAATTCGTCCGCGCGGCTCCGGATGAAGCTGAACGCGGCGAACGCGCTCTCTTTCATCACATCGCCGAGCGAACCGGTCAGCCGCAGCTCCCCTTTTCCCGGCATCCGGATCGACTCCACCTGGAGCGTGGTTCCGCCGACGCTTGTCCACGCCATTCCGGTCGCCACACCGACCTCCGGCTTCTTGGAGAGCTCTTCCGAGAGGAAGCGCGGCGCACCGAGATAACGATGGACCGCCTCCGGAGTAATCTCCGAATCCTTCGCGGGATCAAACGACTTTTCCACCACCCGTTTTGCGACCTTCCGCAAGACAGATCCGATGGTCCGTTCCAGCGACCGGACACCGGCCTCCCGCGTATAGGAGTTGATAATCCGGTCGATCGACTTCAGCGGGAACGAGAGTTTCACGCCTTCGAGTCCGTTTTCCGCGATCTGGCGCGGGACCAGATACTTCCGGGCGATCTGCCGTTTTTCATAGGGCGTATACCCGGGCAGAGTGATGATGTCCATCCGGTCCAGCAGCGGAGGCGGGATCGTGTCGAGCATATTTGCCGTGGCAATGAACATGACGGAACTGAGATCGTAATCCAGTTCGAGGAAATGATCGTTGAACGCGCAGTTCTGCTGCGGATCCAGCACTTCGAGCAGAGCGGATGCGGGATCACCGCGGAAATCGGATCCGATCTTGTCGATCTCGTCCAGCATGAAGACAGGATTGGAAACGCCGACTTTCCGGAGTCCCTGAAGGATCCGTCCGGGCAGAGCGCCGAGGTAGGTCCGGCGATGACCGCGGATCTCGGCTTCATCCTTCATTCCGCCGAGGGACATGCGGACAAATTTCCGTCCCATCGCATTGGCAATGGACTTTCCGAGAGAGGTTTTTCCGACTCCCGGCGGTCCGGCGAAACAGAGGATCGGCGCTTTTCTTTCCTTCTTCAGCTGCAGCACGGAGAGGAATTCCAGGATCCGCTCCTTGACATCCATCAGCCCGAAATGATCCTTGTTCAGAATCCGTTCCGCCTCCGAGACGTCGATCCGGTCCTCGGTATACGTCTGCCATGGGAGCGAGAGAATCCAGTCGATATAGTTGTACGCGATTGTATACTCTCCGGACGCCTGGGGAATCATGTCCAGACGTTCCGTCTCCTTTCGGACGGTTTCGATCACATGCTCCGGCGCCTTCAGCTTCTGGAGACGCTCCTGGATGGAGACGATGTCCGGATTTTTGGACTCCTCCCCGAGCTCCTCCTTGATCGCGCGGAGCTGTTCGCGGAGGAAGAATTCGCGCTGGGACTTTCCAAGCGCGTTGTGCACCTGGGTCTGGATTTCGGAACCGAGTTTGAGGACTTCGACTTCGCGGTTGAGCAGAATGGTCAGCAGCTGGAGTCGTTCCTGAAGAGTCGGCAGCGTGAGGATCTCCAGTTTTTCCGCATAGGAGAGATTGACCGTATCGGCGATCAGGTCCGTGATGCGGACATTGTCATGCAGGTTCAGGACGGCGATTTTGAGCTCCTCCGGGAAATTCGGAGTATACGCGATAATCTCCTGGAACTGTTTGACTGCGTTTTTAATCATCGCGGCGACTTCGACGCCTTCCTCGTTATCTTCTGCGAGGCGTTCGATTTCGACGGAATGATCCTCCGGATGGAAGGTGAGGAAACGGACTCTAGCAAGACCGCGAATCAGTACCCGATCCGTCTCATCGGGGAACTTGACATGTTTGACGATCCGTCCGACCACCCCGACAGCGGAGAGTTTTTTCTCGTCCATGACGAAGGTATCGACATTGATTTCGGGCATTCCGTTTTCATCCTGCGGCGGAATTTCGGGGAAGAGCGCGATCAGCTTGTCGTTTCCGTTTGCGACACGGGTCACCAGCTGGATGGACGACTCTCCGTCGATCACCAGCGGCGTGAGGGCATACGGGAAGACAAGAGTCCCGTTCAGGGGAAGAGCCGGTACACGCAGCTTCTCCGGCAGGAGAAACTCAAGACTGTCATGCATGGTATTTCCTTGTGCGTTGTTGTTGTTCATAAACCCCACCCTTTCTTTGTTAACTTTACGCTGAAAACAGGTAAAGGCAAGTTTAAAATGAAGAAAAATGCAAACTTTTAGACCTCTTAAATGTTAGAAAGTTCACTGGATCCGGAAAAAGAATCGTGAGGCGGGAGAAATGAGTCTATTTCAGAGTGTGAAAAGGAGTGGACCTGAGGAAGAATCGCGGGAGAGGACTTGATTTTGAGAAAAAGGGTGCTATTGTTATAGGAGATATGATGTTTTTGCTGGGGGTGTCTTGGTTTCGACTGGATGAGCTCAGTGTTGACGGCATGTCGAGGATGATCGTTGGCCTCGTAAAACTTCGATCAAAACTATAACTGCGAACGAAGAGTACGCACTCGCTGCCTGAGTTGTGGCGACGTCACCTCCCTGACGGGTGCTAGGGGAAGGTGGCGACGACAGCGCCCTGGTCCGACGGGTTCTTTTATTGACGTTGGATGAGATTTTCAATAAAATAGTCGCAAAGCCGCCTGTCTGTCGGCATGGCTGCGTGACGATAAGCAGGGAAGACAGAACAAGCATGTAGAAGTTGGCGCAATGCCTTCACAGGACAGGGGTTCGATCCCCCTCACCTCCACCAATTAGAAACTTTATAGGCAGATGTGTCCAGTAGCATGTCTGCCTTTTTTCTTTTGTTTGTGCCTTGATTTGCAAGAAATTACGGCAAAAATCGACAAAGAGAGAATTGTATAGCTTGTCTTTCTGCCTGGATAAAAAGCGACAATTTTCTCTGTTTCACGTTTTCTCTCTCTTTCAAAGCAGGATTAAGTCCTCTGTTTTTATTGCATTGATTATCAAGCTGTTACAACTTATACCCCTTCATCACAGTACAGGACGTTAATAGAATTCAATTCTGGTCGCATATCTTGAAATAAAGTAAAAAATAACATGAGCATAATAACGCTATTCGCGCATATCATTCAATTTCAAATATTACGAAAAAGTAAAAGCCGCCGAAAAGTGTTGATACATTATTTCCCTTTTTTGTTTGTGAAGCTACCTTTTGCCTAATGAACCGAAATGTTTCTGCCCATATCTGCGGGTTGCATCCCACGATTGAGATGTTTCCCATAAGATAGCAAGACTTTCATGTTTTCGTTGTGCGATGGGAAGTTTGATTTGCAGAGCATCGGAGACAGTAGATTTATTCTTTTTCACCATCTCGGCAAGCACAGAAATCGTAGGTCGCTCAAATACAAAGCCTCTGTTTTTATCATTGCATTCGCAATAGCTCCGGTATTGGTGTTCCATCCACAATTTCAGCTTGCTCTCAAGCTGTGCAACAGTCAGCAATCCCCGTTTGATTTTTGGCTGAGCCCTTTCTGTTGCATGCTCCCTGCCGCCTAGCTGCTCTTCGATGTATTCAAAGTCAATATACCACTGGTCGGCCGCAATCCCTAAAACATCATAAATGCTGAACACTCGATTCTTGAAAACTTCTGAATATTCCATCCGGCTCGACGCGCAAATAAGCAGCGGAGTGTCTGTATTCGGCAACAGGGAATATACATCGCAAGAATTTCGGTTAAGATACGGAGTGAAATAAATATCACGTCGGCGCTGTCCTATCGGAGTGTCAGATGAACCAAGTTTCCATAATCTGCCCGGAACAACGTTCAACGTATCTCCTCTGCATGGGAATGCATCATGCAGCATATTGGCAAAGGCAGTGGGCGAGAACTGCCAGCCGATAAGTTCTTCATGGCGGACACGCTGTTTCTGCCCAGTCACTCTGCAACGGCAATAAAACTCCAAATTTCCATCCATAGAGCGACAGGACATGACTTTTTCGAGATGTCCCTCATCGCAGGAACAGCGTATATAGTCATATTTTTTCGTGCCGGTCAAGATCCCGGATCGTTTCCAATGCGGGGAAATGAATTCCAACTCATCCTGAAGCAATCGCTGCTGTTCGGTGTGGAAAAACAGCGCCAGTCCGTTGTGATCGGACCGGCGGAATCCTTCATCGGAACAGCGATGACTGCGCATGAATTCGGCGGAATTTACCGCAAACGGCGCTATCCCAAACGGCCGCTGATGGGGCCGACTCTGGAAAAGACGCTTCCGAAACTCCCGGCACTCTGGGAAAATTCTGTC
>ERZ824600.4455-NODE-4455-length-12288-cov-4.205837_pt1 | contig 12288 bp, 6 predicted proteins | sample MGYA00519933_ERZ824600 | MGnify/ENA primary metagenome ERZ824600 (study PRJEB31778, sample SAMEA3449178) | human gut metagenome | biome: human gut; feature: human-associated habitat; material: faeces | place: United Kingdom | collected 2010/2012 ... | reverse complement strand
AGAAAAGGACAAGAAAAGGTAGGCAAAGAACTTCAATAAAAATAAATTGTTCGGCTTACTAACACATATTAATTAATTCTTTTTAAAGTTCTTTTGGTCCTTTTCTTTCAAGAAAAGGACAAGAAAAGGACAAGAAAAGGTAGGCAAAGAACTTCAATAAAAATAAATTGTTCGGCTTACTAACACATATTAATTAATTCTTTTTAAAGTTCTTTTGGTCCTTTTCTTTCAAGAAAAGGACAAGAAAAGGACGAGAAAAGGACAGAACCCAAAATTAAGGAGTACATTAAAATGGCAGAATTACTGTCGGCAAACGACAAACGAACAAATTACTGCGCTACTCTTACCGCCGAAGATATCGGCAAAAGAGTGTGCGTCATGGGCTGGGCTCAAAGACAGAGAGACCTCGGCTCACTTATCTTCATCGACCTGCGCGACCGCACAGGCATAGTACAGCTCGCCTTTGACGACAAAACCGACAGGTCGATTTTCAACGCCGCATTCACCGTCCGCGCCGAGTTCGTACTCTGCGCTCACGGCACCGTCCGCGCAAGAGGCGATGGTGCGGTCAATCCCAACCTCCCGACAGGCGAGATAGAGATCGCGGTCGACGAATTCAAGATCCTTTCGACCTCTCTCACGCCGCCCTTCGAAATAGTTGAAAACAGCGCGACACGTCCCGAGGTCAGACTTACATACAGATACCTTGACCTCCGCCGTCCCGATATGCAGAGGACCATCGCCGCACGCTCGAAAATAACCAAGCTCGCGCGAGATTACTACGCGGAGCACGGCTTTATAGATATCGAAACACCCGACCTCATCGCACCTACGCCCGAAGGCGCACGCGACTACCTTGTTCCCAGCCGCGTTCACCCCGGCAAATTTTATGCGCTTCCGCAGTCGCCCCAGCTCTATAAGCAGATACTTATGGTCTCGGGCTTTGACCGCTATTTCCAGATCGCGCGTTGCTTCAGAGACGAGGACCTCCGCGCCGACCGTCAGCCGGAATTCACGCAGATCGACACCGAAATGTCCTTTGTCTGCGCCGACGACGTAATGGAGATCCACGAGGGCTTTCTCAAATATCTTTTCCGCGAATTCCTCGGCATCGACCTCAAGGACAAATTCCTCCGTATGCCCTGGGCGGAAGCTATGGAGCGCTTCGGCTCGGATAAGCCCGATCTCCGTTTCGGCTACGAGCTTGTAAACCTCTCCGACCTGCTTGCAAACAGCGAGTTCAAGGTCTTTTCAGGCGCGATCGCCCAAGGCGGCAGTGTCAGAGCCATCAACGTCAAGGGCGGCGCAAAGTTCTCGCGCAAGGAGATCGACGCACTTGTCGAATACGTCAAGACCTACCGTGCAAAGGGACTTGCATGGCTCAAGCAGACAAGCGACACGGAATTTTCGTCGTCGTATGCAAAATTCCTTTCGGACGAAGAAAACGCCGCTATCCGCGAGCGCATGAAGGTTGAAGCCGGCGACCTCGTTCTCATTGTTGCCGACAAAAACAAGGTCGTATTTGACGCGCTCGGTGCGCTTCGCTGCGAATGTGCGCGCAGAATGGGCATACTCAGATCCGACGATTACAAATTCCTGTGGGTGACCGAGTTCCCGCTTCTCGAATACGACGAAGAGGAGGGAAGATTCTATGCTATGCACCATCCCTTCACCTCGCCCATGGACGAAGATCTTCAGTATCTTGACAGCGATCCCGGCAGAGTCCGCGCCAAAGCATACGATATCGTTCTCAACGGCAACGAGATCGGCGGCGGCTCGATAAGAATCCACGACCAGCAGCTGCAGTCCAAAATGTTTTCCGTTCTCGGCATGACCGAGGAGCAGGCAAAGGAAAAGTTCGGCTTCCTGCTTGAAGCCTTCAAATACGGCGTTCCGCCGCACGGCGGACTTGCATTCGGTCTCGACAGACTTACGATGCTTCTTACGAAAGACGAGAGTATAAGAGACGTAATAGCCTTCCCGAAGGTTCAGACGGCTTCGTGCCTTATGAGCGACGCACCCGCGCCCGTCGAACAGAAACAACTCGACGAATTGTACATCGAGGTTAAAGGCGAATAAAAAGTAGAGACCGAAAGATATCGTTCGGAAAATATTTTAACTATGGTTTTGAGGCGACTTCGCTGCTTTGCGAAGTCGCCTCAATTATACTCAATTATATATCGCTTAGTCGATAAACTCGAATAACTTAGCCTATAAGTCGATTAACGGCAAATTTTGGCGGCAACGACTAAAATTTTACGCGGCTGTCAATAATACTTCGATATGAAAGTCAACGTGTTTATGGGCGACGAAAAAGTCGAAGATAAGGAAATCAAAAAATACCTCTGTGTGAGCGTAGTCGTGAAAAACGCCGTAGACGAGGCTTATTACGGCTATCTTGACGGCGAAGCGAAGAAAAAACGCTAAAAGGATATTTTGCCCGAATGAAAGAGAAAAGCAAGAAAATAGCCTTTTCGCATCCGCTATACGACAAAATTACCGACGACGATACCGATATAACCGCTATTTATATAAGGGTTTCGACCGACTCGCAGGCTCAGGACGGGTATGGAATAGACGTTCAGTACGGGGCGATTAAACGTTATCTCGACGCCTACGACGTTAAAAACGCGTTCGTGTTTATCGACGACGGGTACACGGGTATGAACGAGTTTCGCCCAGCCTTTTCCAAAATGTCCCAACTTATGAAAGAGGGTAGAATTAAGTTCGTCATAACGTATAGTCTCGACAGAATCGGCAGAACGCAGATGATTATTCTGCGTTTTTTAAAAGAGCAATGCGAGACGGCAAAATGCGACTTTTTCGCAGTCAAGGATAACGTCGATTCGAGAAGTCGTCAGACCTACGGCATACTCGTTTCCATACTTTCGATTTTCGCCGAGTTCGACCACGACGCGATAGTGTCGAAACTCGCAAACGGCAGAATTCAGCGAGCCTCCGAGGGGTATTGGAAAGGCGGTGGTACGCCGCCTTACGGGTACAGATATTCGCCCGAGGAAAACGCTCTTTTAATCGTCGAAGAGCAGGCGGAAAAGGTCAGAAAGGCGTTTGAAATCTATAATACCTCCGAAATTTCGCCTAAAAAGATAGCCGATTTTCTCGGGTTTTCTTCCGACGTGGCGGTTTTCAATATTCTGAGGAACAGAATTTATATCGGCGAAGTCTATTATAGGGGCGAAAGTTACAAAGGAAAACATACGCCGATAATAGACGAAAAAACGTTCGATTTAACGCAGGAAATACTGAAACGGAAAAGCATTACGAGGGGCAGGGGCGTGTATCTTCTGTCCTCTTTGTTGTATTGCGGCGTTTGCGGCTCGAAAATGCGGTATATGAAATGGGGTAAAAGCGTAAAGATTTTCTGCTATTCGAGATTTGCGGAAAGCACGAAAAAATCGCTCGTTAAGGACGAAAACTGCGACAATAAAATATATGACGCCGAAGAAATAGAGGGGGAAGTGGTGAAAACGGTACTCGCTTTCGCGGTCGAGTACGGCGAGGAAAAAACGAAAAAGCCGACGGAAAAAGAAGAGATAATAAACGGGTTGAAATTCGCTAAGGAAAGAGCGGAAACCGAATATTCGAGACTTCTTAACGCATACAAAAAAATAGGCGACGAAAACATACTCGAAGCGGCATCCGAGACGAAAAAGCGAATAAAAAAAATCGAGCGGGATATAGCCGACGAGCAGGAAAAGAGAATTTTAACAGAGAGGTCGGCAGAAAAAGCGAAGATTATGCGAACGCTTCCAAGCACTTGGGAAGTGATGAATTTTTCGCAGAGACAAAGGGTGATAAGGGGACTTGTCGAAAAAATAGTCGTTTCGCCGAATGGCTTGAACGTGTATCTCCGCAAGGGCGAATATGAAAAGATTATCGAGGAAAATCCCCGATAATCGACTTATAGGCTGTTTTTTATGTTTTATTTATTTACGAGAAGGGATAAAGCCGCCATTTCTATAAGCGGAAGATTTTTCGCTTCGTCCAAGGCGCAGAAGTTCGGAGACGAAACCACCTCTTCCGATACGTTTCCGTTTTCGCTGAGCGGTAGAATACGCAGAACGACGGCGTCGGGTTTGGCTAAGTTCAGTTCGGAATCCGTAAGGGTGTAATTATCGGGCAATTCGTCGTCCGAAACGAAGATTACGTCGGCGTTTTTAACTCCGTCCGCGAGGCTTTCCGTCACTGCGACGTCGCCGAATTGTTTGCAAAATCCCGTGATTTTATCCGACGGGTAAAATTCTTCGGGACAGACGAACGTGAGGTCGAGACCGGAATTCGCGAAGCCGTAAACGACCGAGTCCGCAAACTCGTCGGGGCGACCGATGAGGGTCGCTTTAAGCCCCGTGAGCCGACCTTTTTTCTGCCAAATCGTGTAGAGCATCGAAAGCGTTTCGCACGGTCCGCATTTTGAATTTGCGTTGATAATCGGTATATTGACCGACTTTTCGATTGTTTCGGCGTCGGAAATTTCCGAAGTCTGAACGACTACGGCTTGCATTCCGTAACTTTCCAGCGAGGCGATCGAAAGTTTGTCGGCAAGCAGTTCTTCGAGTTCGCTGCCGTGAAGAGTCGTCACTACCGACTTTCCCGAAAGTTTTGAAACGGCGACCTCGAAGGCTATTCTTGACCTTGCGAACGAGCGTTTCGTAATCAGAAGAACGAATTTGTCTTTAAGGTCGGTCATTTTTTCGCCGACGGCGAGTTTGAACGAGAGGTCTCTCGCCCTCAGCAGAATTTCGTATATTTCTTCTTCTTTATAATTGGAAAGGGTGAGCAGGTGCTTTTTGTCGATACTGCCCTTGGCAGATATTTTGTTTATATCCATATATTCTCCGAAAACGTTTCGTAATTTTTTTAATTATAACAATATAAACGAAAAAAAACAAGAGTTTTTCGGGCGAATGTGCAAAATAGATAAAAGACGGGCTTAAAATTTGTCATAATTGCTGTTGTTAAAGGTTCCAAAATAATATATAATAGAAGTATAAAATCGGAACATCGGTAAAACCGATCGAACCTGGGAGGGAAAAATGGCAAGTCTCAATTTGAAAGATATTTATAAAGTATATCCTTCGGGCGTAGTAGCCGTAACGGATTTCACTTTGGATATCGAAGACAAGGAGTTCATAGTATTCGTAGGACCTTCGGGCTGCGGAAAATCCACCACGCTTCGTATGATAGCGGGTCTCGAAGAGATTTCCGACGGCGAACTTTACATCGACGGAAAACTTATGAACAACGTACAACCCAAGGACAGAGATATAGCGATGGTTTTCCAGAACTACGCGTTGTATCCGCACATGACCGTATACGACAATATGGCGTTCGGTTTAAAACTTCGTAAAAAACCCAAGGCGGAAATAGACGAAAAGGTAAGAGGAGCGGCGAGAATTCTCGGACTCGAGAGTTATCTTCAGAGAAAGCCGAAGGCTCTTTCCGGAGGTCAGAGACAAAGGGTTGCGCTCGGAAGAGCGATCGTTCGTGAACCCAAGGTATTCCTTTTGGACGAACCCCTTTCCAACCTCGACGCTAAACTCCGCGCTCAGATGAGAACGGAAATCACCAAGATTCACCACAGACTTGCGACTACGTTTATTTACGTTACTCACGATCAGGTCGAGGCTATGACCATGGGAACGAGAATAGTCGTAATGAAAGACGGATTTATTCAGCAGGTTGACGCACCGCAGAAACTCTACGATTATCCGGCTAACCTTTTCGTTGCGGGCTTTATCGGCACTCCGCAGATGAACTTCTTCGACGCCGAACTTAAAAGCGACGACGGAAAGACCGTTTACGTTGAGTTCTCGGGAAATAAGGTCGTTCTTCCCAAGGCTAAATCGGACACGATCGAGGAACCCGCGAAATATATCAATACGGGCAGACCCGTCGTATTCGGCGTAAGACCCGAAGACTTCCACGACGAGGAAAACTTCATTTCGAACAGTAAAGACACCGTAATCGACGTTAAGGTTGACGTTGTTGAAAAACTCGGCGCGGAAACGTTGCTTTACTGCGTATTCGCTAACGACGCAAGCGTAAACGGCGACGACGCGGTTAAGAGTCTCGTAGACTCCGGCGCGCAGATGATCGCAAAGGTCGATTCTCGTTCCAAGACCGAGAGAGATCAGGTTGTTGAACTTGCAATCGACATTATGCACAGCCATCTCTTCGATAAAGAGACCGAACTTACGATTCTTTCGGGCGAAGGCACGAAGGCTTACGTTCCCGTCAAGGAAATCGAGAGAAGAAAGGAAAAAGAAGCAGAGGCTGCTAACGCTCCCGAAAAGACCAACAAGATTGCAAACATCTTAGGAAAATTCGGAAAGAAGAAGAAAGACGAACCCGCTCAGGAAGAGAAGGCTGAGGAAGAAGCCGCTACTTCCGACGAAGAATAATAAATACAATTCCGAAAGGAAAGAAAACGCTCTGCGAATTTGCAGAGCGTTTTTTATGCGTTTCGGCGAACGGCATTTACAACCATTTTGGCACGCCGAGGCGTGACGTCTCCCCCTTGCGCAGGGGGAGACTTTTTATTTGCTTTGCTTGGTTTAAATGTGACCTTTTGATCAACACTCTCGCCTTCTCTTTCGGGGTGAAATCCTTCGCTTCAACGGAGGAAACGTTGCAAAGCGACAAAAGAGGTAAGAAGTGACTTGACGAAATAAAATCTCGGAAACGGCAGACAACGCTTCCTCCTTCGGGGGAAGTGGCAAAATCGAGCGTATGCGAGATTTTGACGATAGGGGACTTGCATAATCTTATAACGATAATTTTTCGTAAATATCGTTACATACTTCTTTAAATTCTAAATTTATCTCTCTATTTGTGTACCTCAACACGGTTACTCCGAGAGAATTAAGAAATGCCGTCCTCTCCAAATCTTTTATCTCGTTTTCCTTTTCATAATGCTGCGAGCCGTCAATTTCTATGGCAATTTTTTTATCAGCACAATAAAAATCTACCACATACTTGGATATTACCATTTGCCGATGAAATCTCCAAGGTAACGCATTCAGACATTCATACCACAACTTACGCTCCTCTTTTGTCATAGATTTTCGCAAGTTTCTTGCAATGTTCTTCAATTTTGGGTTGCTGTATTCGTACTTTTTTTTCATTTTTTACTTTATTCTGACTTTTTTATTTTTATCCCCTGTCGTCGGCTTCGCCGCCACTTCCAACCCCTTTTGTCGCTTTGCTCCATTTCCTCCGTTTCTACGGAGGAATTTACCCCGAAGGAGGAAGCAATGTCCGCCGCCGAGGCGAGGTGTCGCTGAAAGCGACGGAAGGGGACGATAAATTATCGCCTACGCAGTGTTGCGCTTTATTTTAAACCGCTCCGACGAATTTTCGTCGGAGCGGTCTTAATGTTTATCTTATCTCAAAGATAATCGTTTGAAGTTTGTACGGTTATACGGTCGCAGTTACTACCGAAAGAAGTACGTCTACCATTTCTTCGAGTTTCAAAGAACCCCAGAACTTTCTACCGTTATCGTACTGATATCCGTCGGCTATCTGATAAGTAACCTTATCTTCGGCAGAAACCGTTGCCGCCGCCGTCGCCTTAGCCTTTTCTTCAGCCGTGAAAGTAATTACTATGTCGAGCGCGCTGTCGCCGACCGTTCCGCTTCCGTCCGTATCGACTCCGCCTGCGATGACGTAAGGTCTGATCTTGTCGAACGTCGAATCGAGTTTTTCAAGCGTTCCGCCTGGAGCGGTAGTATTCGCGCCGTTATCCGATTTTATCGGAAGTACGCCCGCGTTGAACAAATCGATTGCCGTCGAATTATCGATTGCGTCCTCAATAGCCGTGCTGATGTCGCCTACCTTGGTAGTCGAAGGAATGAGCGAGAGCGGTCCCGTCTGCGCGCCTTCGAAGATGTCTCCGACGGTTACGTTTTCCTTGACCTTGTTACTCAATCTCGTTCCGAAGTCGTCTTTTCTTATATCGGTTATCGTGAAGTCCGCAACGCAGAGGATAAGGTTATCGGTTATCTTAGTCCACGTTCCGCTATCGTTTCTGTACCAGCCTTCAGCGTGAGTCCCGCTTCCGTGCGGCAGACATTCGTTTGTTCCGTCGCAGTATTCGTAACTCATCAACTCGCCGATTTTAACGCCCTTGATCTGCGTTTCGATAGAGAAGCCTCCGTCGATTACCGAACTCATGGAAACGTTGGCGACTATTGTTTCGAGCGTGGTCGCGCGGTTGTAAACGTCGTCGGAAGCGTCGGGCGTTCCCTTATCGTCGAGAACGTACCATACTTTCTCCGAGCCGCTCGCAATATGCGTATGGGTCGAGTCTACGTCTTTGTAAGTGCAATCGCTTTCGCCGTTGCAGTATTTATAGCCCATTACTTCGCCGAGAAGCACGCCGTCGAACGTTTCGCCGAGGTTGAGACCGTTATCGAATATGTCTCCGAGGTCTTTATCCGCGATTCTGTCGAGAAGAACGCCCGAGGCTTCGTATGTGTTCGTACTTTCGTTAAGTTTATACCATGCGCCCGCTTTATGCTCGTGGGTCGCGTCGGGTATGTCGCAAGTTTCGTCGCTGCCGCCACATCTCACCATATTCATCGCGTCGCCGAGTTTAACCCCTCTTACGATGTCACTGAACTCGAACGAGCCGCCCATAAGATATCCGAGCCTTATGTTCGCAAACGCATTTTCTGCGCTTACCTTTTCCGTACCGCCTTCGTCTTTATACCAACCGCCCAGAGTATGAGTCGTGTCGGTATGCGACTTAAACGTACAGTCGATTTTATCGTGATAGTGCCACTTGTGATTTTCGTCGGTATGCGTCGCGTCTGCACAGAGTTTAATGCCCGAAAGCGCGGTTACGAACTCGGATTTCTTGCTATACATTTCTCCGTCATCGTGAACGTGATATTCGTAGTCTTTATGCGAATTTTCCGGTTCGCAGAAATTATATCTCGTTTCGTTTTCGTCCGTCGTGAACTTATAGTGTCCGCAGTAATAATATCCGAGAATTTCGCCCTCGTATATGTCGTCGAGAATGCTCGTGATCTTGAAATCTTTGTTAGTCACTTCTTCAATCGTCAACATATAGATTTTCGTCATTATTATGCCGTTCGCGCCCTCGTTTTTAACGACTTCGCCATTCGGCTTTATCCACTCGTCATTCGCTTCGTCGTATCTGCCGCCCATGAGTTCGCCGACTTTGACTACGCCGAAATACGGTTTTAATATATTATTCTGGAAATTCGCTCTTTCTTTGTAAACCTTACCGATAGTGAGGTCGTTAAACGCAATGTCGAGCGGGGTTTCGTACGCTCCCTCAACGTTCCACTTGCCGTCCTCGCCCTTTTCGATTTCGGTATACTTCATCTGCTTTTCAAGACTCTTCGTCTTGCAGACGTAAGCGAGAATATCTCCGAGCGGAAGTTTGCCTATTACGCCCGTTTCTTCGTCCATGAAATACTTAGCGATTTCCTTGGCTTTGTACGCCTCGATAAGACCTCCGAGTTCAGAGGCGAATATCGCCCCAAACACTTCGTTAAAGTTACCGCTTATCGTAAGAGCGTAGTCGTTTGCTACGTCGTAGTTGAACGTGACTTTCAGTTTCTTAGCGACGAGTTTTTCCGCGACCGCGCCGAATACGTCTCCGAGCGAAAGTTTTCCGTAGTAGGTATTGACGAAATCGAGAACTCCGTTTTTCACCTTGATCTTCTTGGTGATAGAAGCGGCTTCGGTAATCTTCATATTGAAGGTCGCTCTGAACACTTTCGCCATTTTACCGGTAAGAACGAGATTATTGCTCTTATAGTCTCTCGCCGTACCGCCCGCGGTAAGTCTGACTTTCGTCGCAGCGTATTTTCTGAATACGTCGTAAGTGAAATCGCCTACCGTGAAGTCTTTATAAGTGTCTTTCACAAGTTGCTTAACGCCGCTTACGCCCTTCTTGACGGACGAGAGCATAACGTTGACTTTGATATTGAAAGCCGCCTGTAATACGTCAGCAAGGTTGCCCGATATAACGTAATTACCGTTTTCGTCGGTTGCGTCGCAAGCATAGCCCTTGCAGATTTTCCCTTTCGTAAGCACTCTTATAAGGTCGTAAGCATAATCGCCTATCGGTCTTTGAAGAAGCATCTCTTTCGCTTTCGCTACGAAGTTCTTATCTTTCAAAAGAGCGTTATAGATTTGTTTTACGGTTACGTTCGATACGTCTTCCATAACGGCTTTGAACGAACCTTCTACGGTAAACTCGCCTTTCTTGTCGCTTCCGACTATCTTGCTGTCGAACTTAGTCATCGACTTGTTATAGAAGGACTGAATAAGTCCGCCTATACGATAATCGCCTACGGCTTCGATAATCTTGCCCGGCATTGCGAGCGCGACTACCGCAAACAGAACGTAACTCGACGGCATAGAGTAAACCGTACTCATACCGCTCGAAACTTTCTCGCCCTTTTCGTTGTACCAGACTTTCTTGCCGTCCTCTATTCTGAAATAGATACCGCTTTCGTTGCCGCTTTCGTCTACTTTAATCTTGAAGTATCCGAGCAATACGTTGTCGGTAATATTCAGAACGTAGTTGATAACGTCAGCGTATTTGCTTACGCCGTCCATAGTCTTAAGGTTTATCTTGAACTTCTCTAATTCCTTGCTTGCGGGAACCTCGAAGTCGTTGACTTTCAACGCTACGGACACAAGTTCGGCAATCTTAATATCGGTAAGTTCTTTGAGACCCTTGTTGGTAATCTTCTTTTTAAGAATATCTTCGAGGTATACGTTAAGGGTGTGCGTATCGTCTTTCGTGACTTTGCCTGCAAACTCAGCGATTTTAGCCTTATTTTTGATATTCTTAGCAAATACTCCCACTTCGTTTACGGTAAGGTCAAACAAATCGCTTACGATAAGCGGCATCGCCTTCGTTCCGTTAGCCCATACGTTTTCCTCGTTGACCGCAAGATCCTTTATCGCTAACTGAGCAAATTCGCCCAACTTTGCGGTGCCGAAATAGTACTTGACGATTTCGGTCGGCTGTTTCTTGTTGTCCTTTACGACTTTGACGACGTTTACGACAGGATCGTCGAGAAGTTTGGAAAGTACCGCTTTTTCGGTTATCTTACTTATATTCTCGTTCTTTAAGTCGTCGAGATAATGTCTGAGCGTTCTCTCTTCGCCGCAAATCGTATTTACGAGATACTCCGGAATGTTGTCTTTGTTGTCCTTTATATCAAGAAGCTGATTTACGGTCACGTCGAACACGTCGCTTACTATGAGTTTCATAGCCTTGCCGTCGTTCGCCCACGTTCCCTCTGCATTCTTGTCGAGTTTCGAAAGAGCGATCTGAGCAATCGCACCGACAGTCGCTTCGCCGAAGTAATATTTGACTTTTTCGACGAGTGTGCCCTCGCCTATAAGTCTGTTTACAAGGTCGATAACCTTTTCGTTTACGACTTTGTCGAGTACGTCTTTTTCGATTATCTTATTTACCGCTTCTACGTTGAGGTCGGAGAGATAATCGCCTACCGTTCTTTCTTTGCATATCGTCTCGACAAGATAGGTTATCATGTCTTTACCTTTCTTGTCTTTAATTTCAAGAAGTTGATTTATCTTCACGTTAAACAAATCGCTCACGATAAGCGGCATATTTTTGCCGTCGCTCGCCCACGTTCCGTCTGCGTTCTTGTCGAGTTTCGCAAGCGCAATCTGAGCGATCGCACCTATGGACAAATCACCCGCTTTCTCTTTAAGGAACTCAACCTTATCAGACGAGTCCAAAAGTTCCTTTACGTTTATATTGAATATAACGTTTAAAACCTCTTTCTTCGTCGTATATTCGCCCTTGCCGTTTACGTTGTTCGCATCGCAGGCAAATCCGCTGAGTCCTAACATCTCTCCGAGGAATTTAGAAAGAGGATCGAAGAGTATATCGCCGATCGGTCTATCGAGAACGTAGTCCTTTATAACTTCAAGCGGTTTATTGTTCTTGAAGTCTTCCATAACTCCGCCGATAGTCTTGTTTGAAAGTTCGGTGAGGAACGCGCTGAACGCGCCTTTTATCTCATATTCCTTATTCGCTTCTTCTGCGTCCTTATCTTTCAGACCCATTTCACTTCCGGCAAACGCCTTGGCTATTAACATATTATATAAGGGCATAAGAACGGTTCCGACTTTAAGTTCTTTTACCGCATCGGATATAAGACTCGGATTCATTATTCCGTAGACGAGATAGAGAACGTAACTCGTGGGCGCGCTGAATACGGTATTCAATGCGTCGATGCATGCGTTTCC
>ERZ824600.4451-NODE-4451-length-12293-cov-3.344582_pt1 | contig 12293 bp, 14 predicted proteins | sample MGYA00519933_ERZ824600 | MGnify/ENA primary metagenome ERZ824600 (study PRJEB31778, sample SAMEA3449178) | human gut metagenome | biome: human gut; feature: human-associated habitat; material: faeces | place: United Kingdom | collected 2010/2012 ... | reverse complement strand
CTCCTGTCTTCTGAAAAGATAGCGAAAGGCGAGCGCAGAGCGGGGGAGAAAAAACTCGGAAAGCAGAAGGGGGCAAAAACGAAAAACCATAAAACGGCAGGAGCGGAGCCACAGCTCATGCAAAAGAGCGTGAAAAAGTAAACCGAAGTGCTTTATTTCCGGACGAATTACCGTATCTTTGTAGAAGGTAAGACGAAGCATCGCCTGCCCGAAGAAGAACAGGTATTCCGTTTATGCCCCCTTCTTACCCTCACCCCGGCCAGGCCGTCCGGCATGAGAGAAACGGTCCCGACCCACAAAACCGATAATACAACTCAATATGAAAGACTTTCACGAATTGCTGAGACTGCGTCGAAGCACCCGCAAATTTACCGACGAAGAGATACGTCCGGAAGATGTAAAAACCATCATGGAAGCCGCCCTCATGGCACCGTCGTCGAAACGGTCGCTATCGTGGGAATTTGTTCTGGTCGAAGACAAAGACACACTCGAACGCCTGTCGTTATGCAAAGACAACGGTGCCAAACTCATAGCCGGTGCCAAACTGGCCGTGGTCGTACTGGGCGACCCCATGAAGAGCGACGTGTGGATAGAAGATGCCTCCATCGCCTCTACCCTCATACAACTGCAAGCCGAAGAACTGGGGCTGGGCAGCTGCTGGGTGCAAGTGCGCGGCCGCTACGGAGAGAACGGCGAATCGGCCGAAGATTTCGTACGCGAACTGCTGAACATACCCCTTCCCATGCAAGTACTCGCCGTCATCGCCCTGGGCCACAAAGCCGAGAGCAAGACACCGTTTGACCCCGAAAAGGCTGCGTGGGAAAAAGTACACATCGGCCAATGGTAACCACGAGAAAAGAGCGGGTCGTCTTCATCGGTGCGGGCAACCTGGCCACCCACCTGGCGACCGCCCTGCACGGTGCAGGATATGACATCGTGCAGATTTTCAGCCGCACCGCCACATCGGCCCGACAACTGGCCGAACGTACCGGGTGTTCACTGACCATCACCCGCATCGAAGAGGTGTGTCCCGATGCCGACATCTACATATTTTCGGTGAGCGACGCCGCGCTGGGCGAACTCATCGCCCGTGTACCGGTGCGCGACGAGGCACTCTACCTGCACACGGCGGGAAGCATACCCCTGTCGGTATTCTCGACCGTATGCCGGCGCTACGGCGTGTTCTACCCGTTGCAGACATTCAGCAAGAACAGAGCCGTAACATTTGCAGAGATACCCCTCTTTATCGAAGGCTCCTCACCCGAAGTTACCGCCACCCTGCGGGAGATGGGCGAGCGCATTTCACGGCAGGTCATCGAAGCCACATCGGAACAGCGCCGCCTTCTCCACCTGGCCGCCGTCTTCGCCTGCAACTTTACCAACCATCTCTACGCCATAGCCGCCGACCTGCTGGCCCGGCAACAACTGCCTTTCGAGGCCCTGCGTTCGCTTATCAGAGAGACAGCGGCCAAGATAGAGACCCTGTCGCCGGCCGAGGCACAGACGGGACCCGCCGTGCGCTACGACAAGAACGTCATGCAGAAACACCTTGACCTTCTCGACGACCCCGACGAAAAAGAGATATACCGGCTGCTGAGCCGGCACATACACCAGTTTGCCACATCGCATACCCAATCACAATCTGCCCAACATGAGTAAAATCGATTATGACCTCGGCCGGATAAAAGGCCTCGCATTCGACGTCGACGGCGTACTGTCGGCCGACACCATACCCCTGCACCCCGGCGGCGAACCGTGCCGCACGGTCAACATCAAAGACGGCTATGCCATACAGCTGGCCGTGCGAAAAGGATTTGAAGTCGCCATCATCACCGGCGGACGCACCGAGGCGGTGCGCCAACGTTTTGAAGGGTTGGGCGTGCAGCACATCTACATGGGAGCCAGCGTGAAAATCATCTCGTTTGAAGAGTGGCTGCTGGCCACCGGATTACAAGCCGACGAGATACTCTACATGGGCGACGACATTCCCGACTACGAGGTCATGCAACGCGTGGGACTGCCCTGCTGCCCTGCCGACGCAGCTCCCGAAATAAAATCGATAGCCACCTACATCTCGCCCCGTAAAGGCGGCTACGGCTGCGGACGCGACGTGATAGAACAGGTGATGAAAGCCCAGGGCAAATGGTTCGGCGAAGAGGCTTTCGGCTGGTAAAACATGAAACGGATATGGATTTTCTGAAAAACTACGACATCATACTGGCCAGCAACTCGCCCCGACGCAAAGAGCTGCTGGCAGGGCTTGACATACCCTATCGGGTGTGTGTGCTGCCCGACATCGACGAGAGCTATCCCGACACCCTGCGGGGCGAAGAGATTCCGCTCTACATCTCCCGCCAGAAAGCGGCGGCTCACGCCGGCCTGCTGGACGAACATACCCTGCTCATCACGGCCGACACCATCGTATGGCTCGGCGAGCGGGTCTATGGCAAACCGCACGACAAGGCCGAAGCCCGGGCCGTGCTGCACGACCTGTCGGGACAAACCCACACGGTCATCACCGGAGTAACCCTCCTCTCCCGCCAAAAGAGCCTCTCTTTCGCCACCTCGACCGAAGTGTCGTTTGCCCCGCTCACCGACGAAGAAATCGATTATTATGTAGAGAAATACGCGCCGCTCGACAAGGCTGGCGCATACGGCATACAGGAGTGGATAGGCTATGTGGGTGTTACGGGCATACGGGGCTCTTACTACAATGTCATGGGGCTGCCCATTCAGCGGCTCTATCAGGAGCTGAAAAAGTTTCAGACACCGTCGCCCGCAACCGACGGCCACACCTCGACCGACGCCCGGTAGCGGGTATCGGAACCGATGGGGTTGAGCGACAGATAGCCGCTTGTCAGCCGCGTACCATCGATGCACAGGGGAGCCTCGGCCTGCCTACGGCGATGGTCGGCAAGAAGTTGTCCGGCGTCGGGAAAATAGTCTACCCGATAGAGCCCTTCGCTCCCGGCCGCCACATAACGGTCATAAAAAAGGCGCGACACCATTCCCATGTTCATGCGCAGATTTATCTCGACACACGGATGCAGAGCCCAGGTGCCGGCGTGCCGGTATATCATCATGTCGACCCCGAAATATCCCCGGTAAACCGAAGCCAGACGCCGGGTAAAGAAAGTTTCGAGACAGTCTCTTACCCGCCGGACGGTACCGATGTCGAGGCGGATCGAGATGCGCGCCTCTATCGCTGCGTCGGAGAGCAACAGGTTCCCTTTATAAGCGCCGCGCTCATCGGTGGTAAACCATGAATAGCCGGCAAAAACGACACGGTCGCCGTCGGAATAAAACTCCATGGCCATGTCGGACTCCTTATCCCAGAAAGGTTCGCCCACCACTTCGCCCTGACGACGGAGGACACCTTGCGTCCAGCGGGCCGTAACCAGGTCATAAACTCCGCGCGTACGGCACAACCCCTTGCCGCTACCCGACCAGGGGGCTTTGAGCATGGTGCGCTCATGCGCCGAGACAAAACGGGCCACCGACTCTTCGTCGGAGAAGAGCGTCGGCCACTCGTCGGGAAGATCGACCGAACAGTTTTCCAAGTATTCAAACACCTCGCGGATGCGTATGCGATGCGACCACTCCCGCTGACACTGCAACATCGTGTCGGAAGGGAGCCGTGCCGGATCGGCCCCGTAACGCAACAACCGCTGGGCAACCTCACGGCTCCAGCCCCAGGGCGTGTATCCGTCGACATCGCCTGCAAGACGCTTCGGGCTACACACCCGGCACGACTGTCCCAAAAGCGCAGGAGAGACATCGAGCGACGCGGCAAAATCAGGCGCAGGCAGACACACAACATCGCCCTGCCGGGCATACCACAAAGGCAGGGTCGACAGGTCACGGGCAATGGCACGCGCCAAAGGCGGCGGGGTATAAAAGCGTCCGCCGTCGGCCAAAGCCAAATCGTTTTCGGGATTGAACAGATGGAGATGTGCCATCAGCTCAGCGTAAAGATAACTTGCCAGAACGAACGCGGCAAGGCAATATTGGGCACATCGGCAGCCCCGGCAAAGAGTGGTGCAATCTCCTCATCGGAGAAGCCGGCAATGCCGCAGCCCACACGGGTTACGAGAAAACGGTACTCGGGGTGCGAACGGGCAAAGGCTATAAACTCATCGACATAGGGCTTTATCATCTCCACACCGGCCCGCATGGTAGGTATGGCATACGATCTGCCGGTAAGCCCCTTCCCTACCCCCCATTCGGCACCGAATTTCCGGTTGGCTATACAGGCGGCCCCGCCGTAGTGTTTACCCGAGAGGTTGCTCCCGAAAACAAAAATCTCGTTATCGGCCAGGCTCTCGATGCTATCCGATGCTATCCGCTCCGACGGGAGGACCGGAAAGTAGAGCCCCTTTTGCAGCAATACCTTCCAGAACGATGCCGGCAGGGCTACATGCGGCATCGCCACAGCCGGAGCGAAAAGCGGGGCAATCTCTTCATCGGAAAAACCGGCAATGCCGCAACCGACACGGGTAACCCAGAAACGATACTCGGGGTGTGAACGGGCAAAGGCCAAGAAGGTATCGACGTGAGGTTTTACCATATCGACACCGGCCCTCACCACGGGAATGGCATAGGTAGCACCTTTAAGCCCCTCGGTAACGCCTCCGGCCCCGAATTTTTCATAGGCCACGCGTGCCGCGCCACCGAAATATGGGCCCATAAGCGACGAACCGAAGACAAATATGTCGTCTCGGTCGAGCCGGTCAATCTTCTCGGGGGTAATGCGTCCGTCGGGAATCGTTTGTATAAGCATAGGTCTGAACTTAAATTGGGGAGAAAAAATGAAGCGGGTGCGATGCACCCGCTTCATTTTAAATTTCTAAACATTACCAGATGCCGGAATAACGAGCAGAGGCGTGTCGGAATGGAATATCATCTTATGGGCCAGTCCGGGGTTGAACAGGCGGGCAAAGACGTTGCGCCGCCGCGTCGTCATGGCCAAGAGGTCGATTTTTTCCTTCTCGACAAAAGCTTCCAGCTCGTCCAGCAGGTTATCTTCTTTCTTTATCAGCGAACAGGATACTTCATATCCCTCGTAATGCTTTTCGAGATAACTCTTCATGCCCGAGAGACGCACATCGTCCCACACATCTTTTTGCGACTGTATGTGTACGAAATGCACCTTGAACCGGAAAGCGGCAAAGAGCCTCATGAACGTATCGACCGCGAGCAGGTCCTGCTGGTCGAAGTTGGTAAAGAAGGCGATGCTTCTTACACTCTCAAAGCCGACAAAGGGTACATTCTCGGGTATGGCCAGCACCGGAACGCAGGCCGATTCAAAGACTTCGGCCGTTACGCTTCCTATCAAATCGCTCTCCTTGCGGCCCTTTCCACGGGTACCCATGACGATGAGTGCCGGACGGTTGGCCTTGGCATAGCGATATATTTCGTCTTCGGGAATACCGTCTTTCCACACAGGTTCTACCTCGACGTCGGGCAGACGTCCCAGTTTTACCTCCTTGTTGAGGGCTTCGAGCAGTTTCTTCATATCCTGCTCGGCCTGACGGCGTATCTCCTTGTACATCTCCATGTCGCTGTCGTTGACGGCTTCGATGGAGAATACGCTGGTGGCCGAGAGCATGCTCATGAAATCGGGTATGAGGTAGGTGTGCAACAGCACCACTTTGGCTTTGAGCGGGCCGGCCACCGTAAAGGCGGTGCGGCAGGCCTTGATAGAATAATCGGAGAAATCGACAGGAACCAGTATCTGATTCTCGCGACTCTCCGATTGATTGTTTTGCAGCCACTCTTCAAAGATGGGACTGTTTTCAAGAATTTTGAGGGCGTGCGGCAAATCGTTCTCCCGAATACGGATACGCACCCCCGACGAAACAACCGGCTGTATAAGATTGACATTCTGTATGGCAACAGGTATACCTTCGTTCTCTAATATACCTTTGATAATCTGAGCTTTCTCATAGGTATATATTGCTACTGTTATTAGTCTGTCTTCACTCATGATGGTACGGATTTTTCGCATGAAACATTTACCAATACACACAGAAACAAACAGGCGTGCATGTTCTGTTCAAAAAAAAGGGTACGGAGGCGTCTCTCCGAAGGGGGGGAAGGCTATGCGTTTTCCTCTTCCAATATCTTCATGGCCATATCGTAGATGGTCGTATTGTCGAGAACCACGATACCGCCGTCGGGACCCGGCTCGATGTGGAGGCCACAGTTTTTCCCGAACTCATAGTTGTTTCCGCCGAAATAGTTGCGTACGGTTTGGACGGTTACATTCAATTCATCGGCGATTCGGTGCATGGAACCGTCGGGCAAACTATCTTTGATACGACGAAGTTCGTTGAAAGTGATTGTCTTTGTCATGGTGATAAAATTTTAAGGGGTTAAACTCTTCGTTGATTGTTTTCCGGCAATAAATATAATTTTAATATTCGGGAAAAGCAAATAAATCGGTGCTTTTTTGCACACAATTTCGCACCGCAGGTCATAAGTGTTTCTTTTATAGAATCAAAAGAAGAGTGCCCCGCCGAGGTGTGTCAATGCAGCGAAAAGTTCAGGGCCGGAGCAGCCAGAAGGATAAACAGGAACGTTATGTACACAACCGCGGTTATCAGCCTCACCCGGGAAGCGCGGGCATAGGGTTGCCCTCCCGGCAGACGGAACCACCCGCGACCAAGAAGGTAGAGATGATAGCAGCCCCACCCCACCAAGGAGCCCCAAAGCAGACCGGCCAGAATGTCGCCGGGATAATGCACGCCGAGATACATGCGCGAATAGCAGGTGAGCAGGGCCCATATCACGGCCGTTGCGGTGTAAAGGCGGTTGCGGAAAAGCAGCGAGGTAAAGGTTACGATACCGGCAGCATTGGCGGCATGACTGGAAAAGAATCCGTACATGCCCCCCCGGTAACCGTTGACAATCGTAATGAGCGAAGCAATGTCGGGGTCACGCGCAGGGCGCAGTCGCTCAAACAGGGGCTTGCACACCGCAGAGGCAAACTGGTCGCACAGCAAAACGACGACAGCGGCCATGACAACGAGCCACAGCCCCTCTTTCCAGCCGCCGGTGCGGAATACGACATATACCATCGACAAGATGAGCGGTATCCACACCAGTTTCCCGGTATAAATCCACATTACCTGGTCGCCGTAAAGCGAATGTCCCTGATTGAAAAAGAGCAGCAGGGAGCGGTCGAGTTCAAGCAGCGTATCGAGCATAATGGGCAAAGATAGGCCTTTTGCCCCGCATGGGCAAGCGTGCGCGCTATTTTCGTTCGGAAAGTCGAGGCTAAATCACTTCGAGCTTGTCGGTCGGCATCCAGCCCTGGTTGCCATCTTCGAGGCGTATCTCACTCCATTCGCCCACACGGTCGGTGAGATAAACCTTCGTACCCTCGTGAAGGACAAAAAGGTCGGTACCGCTCTCCGAGGGAGAACTTTTCACCGTGATGGTGGGGGCCATGACAATGGCCGTGTTGCGGTGAGTAAGCAGCTCTTTCTGCTCCGAAGCAAAATGGTTGGCCCCAACGGTAATGAGCAGGGCCAGCAGGCCGGCAAAGAAACCGATTTTACGCCAGACGACACGCTCGACAAAAACATAGAGCAAAAGTCCGACTAGGAAGAGCAGGAAAGCCACCACGGCGATAACCGCCCAGGCATTAGAGGTGAAGAGCTGCTGCACGGCCAGCATCCACTTGTGCAGGAAGAAGGTGCCCAACGGCTCTATTTTGTCGGAGATACGGGCCTGGGCCATGGTCAGGTTGAAGCGGGCATCCTCGTTTCCCGGGTCGAGCAGCAGCGAACGCTCATAGTTGAGTATGGCACGCGGATAAACCCCGCTCTTGTAATAGGCGTTTCCGAGATTATAAAAATAGGCGGCCGAGGTTCCGTCCTGCTCACCCGACTGCTCGTACAACTCGGCAGCCTGGGCATAATCGCCGTTACGGTAAGCCTCGTTGGCCCGGTCGATCAAGGTCTGTGCATCGGCACCCGCGGCATACAAGGTGGCCACGAGGAGCATCGTGAGTGTATATATCTTCTTGAAAATCATATTCGGCACACGTTTATCGTTTGATATTTTCCATTTTTCCTATCACATCGAGAGTCTCTTCGTAGAGGCGGTCCATCGCCTCATCGCTCTGCGAGGGGGCATAACGGGCAAATTCGCAGGTATCCATCACCTCCATTACCCGTGCAATAAGCGGTTCGTCGGCACCATAAACACGCAACTTGGCAGCTATGTTGTCGCGGGAAAGTTCCGAGAGCGGCAACTGCAACTTGTCGCTGATATATCCCCAAAGGGCTTTGAGGGTTTCGTCGTAGAACTGCTCACTGCGGCGCTCTTTGAGATATTTGCCGGCCACCTTCAAGCGTCGTATCGCCACCTTGTTGGCTTTGCGGGTACGGAGACGGGCCGCATTGGCACGGTCGCGGGTCTGCCGGTAGTTGAAGAGCAGGAAGGCGGCAAGCAACAGCACCGGCACGATGAAGCAGAGGCGGTAGGCCCAAGAGCCGTAAAAGAACGACATCTCTCTCTCCTGCTGCAAATCGCCCAGGCGAATGAATCGGATGTCCTGATTGAGTTGCTTCACGGCCTCCTTGTCGGAGAAGTTGGCAAGGACAACCGAATTGGCATTACCCGCTCCGCGTGCTACCGAGAGATGGTATTCGGGTGTCTTCAAAGTCTTGTACTGCCGGGTATTGATGTCGAAGTAGGTAAACTCGACAGGGGGCAACGTAAACTCTCCGGCCGAGCGCGGTATAATCGTATATTCGACCGTGCGGATACCGCTCACTCCCGAAGGGGTGTTTTTCAGGTCGGTCGACACCTTGGGGTCATAAACATCAAAGTCGACCGGGAATTTCATCTCGGGATTTTTCATGTATTTCAGGTTGGCCGTACCCTCCAAGACCAATTTCAACGTAACAGCCTCATTGGCGGTGATAGACTCTTTGCTCAACGACGAGGTGAGTTTGAGACGGGAGCCTACGGCATTCATAAACGAAGCCGGCTGGGGCGATGGCAAGGGTTTTACCCGCACCGTAACCGGGGTCGTCGTAACGGTACGCATCAGCTCCTGCGTGCCCCGCATCATGCGGAATATGCCGGGCATGGCCCGCTCCACCAGAATGGAGACATCAAAACTGCCCTGCGAAATCTTCAACTCGCCCGAATGTTGCGGATAGAGCAACATCTGTTGAACGACAACCACCTGATAGTTTTTGCCGTTATAGTGTTCCAATTCGATTTGCGTATCACCCCGATCTATCTCCTGCGAAACGAAACCGTCGAAAGAAGGCATGGTTGCGCTCTGTATGCCCAGCAAATTGCCGCCACGCATATAGAACTTGATGGTTGCCAATATGGGTTCCTGCTCATAGGCCGAAGTTTTGGACAACACGAGACGGGCAAACAGTTCGGGCTCTTCCACCCCACTCGCCTGCTGGGCACGGTTGCCGGCTCCGCTATTACCACCTGCCGAGGCCGGCGTATTTGGGTCGGGAGGCAGCACCTGTATGTTCAACGTATTCGACGTCAGCTGTTTGCCACCGGCTTCGATGGTAGCCGCCGCAATGGTGTATGAACCCTCCTTGTCGGCACGGAGTGTGTAGGTATAGGCATACTCGCTCACCTTCGACATCTTTCCGTTGACAATCGAGACCTGGCTGCTCTGCGAAGTGGCCGGCCCGAACAACACCGAAAAGCCCGGGAAATCGGGAGGCGTGAATTTGCTTCCGGTGGCATTCTGCAAGGTAAATACAATCTGAAACTGCCGGCCTTGTATCACCTGCTTGGGCGCCGACGCCGTGAAATTCACATCGTCGGCCATTGCCGGTGAGAACATGGCCATACAGGCTATTATCAAAAGAACTATTCGTGGCATCATTTTTTTGTTTTATCGGTTTCGTGTAAACCCGTCAAGCCCGTTGCGGGGCCGTCATCGGGTTACCATTCTTTATCGGTTTTACGTCTTTGACGCTGGTCAAGCAACTTTTGTTGCACTTTTTCCTGCGTTTTCTTCTCGTCTTGCTGCATGGCATCAAGTATCTGCTGTGCATTCTCGGGCGAGATAGACCCGGGCTGCGGCTGGCCGTTATCGGCCTGTCTGTCGTCTTGCCGCTCGGGGTTCTGAGGATTCTCATTGGGCTGCTGTTGCGGCGAGTTCTGCTGTTTGTTCTCGTCGTTGCGGTCCTGCTTCTTATCCTGGTTCTGCTGGTTTTGTTGCTGCTGTTGGTTCTGCTGCTGTTGCTGGTTGTCCTGATTCTGTTGTTGCTGCTGTTGCTGGCGCAGTTTCAACTGGGCCATGCGCAGGTTGTAACGGGCCTCGTGGTCGTCGGGGTTACGCCGCAGGGAGTTTTTATAGGCCTCGATGCTCTCGGCATACTTCTCCTGCATATAGAGCGAATTGCCGAGGTTGTACCAATCGGCCGCCGCCTCTTTCTTATCGTCGCCGGGACGCTCTTTGGCGGTGAGGGCCTGGTACTGTCCGGCAGCCTCCTCGAACTTACCCTGACGGAACAGGGCGTTGCCTATGTTGTAAACGGCCATCTCCGACGTGGGGTCGGCATCGAGCGAACGGCGGTAATTGACTTCGGCCTCGGTATATTTTTCGTTTTTGTAATCATCGTTCCCGGATCTCAGCTTCTGACGGGAGGTCTTGGCATCGACATTCTGAGCCACGGCTTCGGGAAGCGCCACCATACACAAGGCTGCTCCGACGATGAGACAATAGATTTTATGCTTCATGACCCTGATTTTTTACTTGTCAAAGAAATTTACCTTTTTCATCAGCTTGTTTTTGGTATCAAGCACGAAGATGTCGAACAGCAACAGCGCAAGGGCTATCCACGCCAGAAGAGGGAACTGTTCGTCGTAGGCCGAGTAGACCTTGCTCTCGACTTCGGACTTCTTCATCTTTTCCACCTCGTTCAGCAGGGCCCGCAGAGCCCCGTTGGTATTGTCGGCCGTAACATAGAGGCCCTCACCGGCACGGGCTATCTCCTGCCCCATCTGCTCGTTGAGCTTGGTTATCACCACGTTTCCGTCACGGTCTTTTCTGAAATTTCCCTCCTGGTCGTTCATCGGTATGGGGGCACCTTTGGGCGAACCGATACCTATAACGTCGACCTTTATGCCCCGCTTGGCCGCCTCCTGTGCCATGGCAACAGCGTCGTCTTCGTGATTTTCGCCATCGGTAATGACAATGATGGCCTTATCGGCTGTCTCGTCGGGAGTGAATGAGTTCATAGCCAGACGAATGGCCGAACCGATGGCGGTACCCTGCGTAGGAACCATCGACGGAGAGATATTGGAAAGGAACATCTTGGCCGACACAAAATCGGTGGTGATGGGCAACTGTACATAGGCATCGCCGGCAAAGACGATGAGCCCCACCTTGTCGTCGTCGAGGTCGTCGAGCAGACGCGACAGCATCATCTTGGAGCGTTCGAGACGCGAGGGGGTAATATCCTGAGCCAGCATGGAGTTGGAGACATCGAGTGCTATCATAATCTCCACACCCTGCCGTTTGACAGTTTCGAGCTTGGCTCCCATCTGCGGACGGGCTACCAGAAAGACCAATACCAGCAGGGCAAGCTGCTGCAAGAAGAATTTCACGCCGGGCTTATAGCGCGACACGTCGGGCATAAGGCCCTGCAACACGTCGGCACGTCCCATGCGGGCCATGTGGCGGCGGTTGCGCCACTGCCCGTAGAAATAGAGAATCCACACTGCCGGCAACAGCAGCAGGAGATAAAGATATTCGGGATTGGCAAATCGAAACATGGCAAAGATTTTTTAGGGGATATTACGCAACAGGGTATGCCGCAGAAGCATCTCGGCAAGCAGCAACAGAAGAGCGGCCATGCCCCACGGGAGGAAGAGATCTTCTTTCCGGCTGAACTCTTTCACCACGAGTTTGGTCTTTTCAAGTTTGTCGATTTCGGAGAAAATCTGTTTGAGGACGTCCTTGCTGGTAGCCCTGAAATATTTTCCATCGGTAATATCGGCAATCTTCTGCAACGTGGCCTCGTCTATCTCGACCGGTACATTCTGATAGGTGATGCCGTAGGGAGTCGCTACCGGATAGGGAGCTTCGCCCATGGTTCCCACGCCTATCGTATAGACTCTGATGCCAAACGTGCGGGCTATCTGGGCAGCCGTTTCCCCATGAAAAAGGTGCTGGGGGGCTTCTACGCCTCCCGCACCCTCTGGATCATCGGCTTTTTGCTGTTGCCCAAGTCGCCGGTGACTATGTATCTGTTCGCCATTTTGCTGGGCTTTACCGGCGCGGTGTTGGCCTT
>ERZ824600.4445-NODE-4445-length-12302-cov-3.374296_pt1 | contig 12302 bp, 8 predicted proteins | sample MGYA00519933_ERZ824600 | MGnify/ENA primary metagenome ERZ824600 (study PRJEB31778, sample SAMEA3449178) | human gut metagenome | biome: human gut; feature: human-associated habitat; material: faeces | place: United Kingdom | collected 2010/2012 ... | reverse complement strand
TGCGGAGAAAAAGGTACCAGAGCTTACGCTCATGGGGTGTCATCTCCCTGCGAAGCCGCCGGGCATTTTCTAATTGGGTGTTGTCTTTTGGTATGGGCATTGTTTCCCCTCTCCGTCCTCGCTGCGCTCGGCCACCTCTCCCAAAGGGAGAGGCAAGAAGCTTCCTTATCCGTCCGGGGTGCATCTTTTATCCGAAGATCACCTGGGCCAGGACGGCGGGTCTGCCGTCGGCGTGTTTGACGGCCATGCGGCAGCGGCCTTCTTCCCGGCGGCAGAAGACGCCGAGCGTCTCGCCCTCGAGGCAGGGGCTCGCGTAATGCGCCTCGATGGTCCGGATCATGCCGGAGGCCAGCTCCTTCGCCGAAAAGCAGTCGAGCAGCAGGCGGATGTAGACGACGTTGTTCATGTGCCGCCCCATGTCGATGTCCGTCGCGCGGACCAGGTGGGGATAGACCAGCTCGTCCTGCGTCAGATCGTCGTGAAAGCGCGTGGGCGGTTCGTCGATGGCCGCGCCCGGCCGGAACGGGAAATCCGCCGGGAAGCCGGACTGCTCAAAGCGCAGGATCTTCCCCTCCGGCCCGAGGATCGCCCACTGCGTCCGGCCGAGGGCGACGGTCTTCTCTCCGTGCGTCAGCCGGTAGCTGCGGAAGCAGCGGATGTCGCGGCCCTCGCAGCGCTCCGGCCAGGTCTGCGCCGTCAGCGCGTCCATCAGATATGCCGGCTCGTAAAAGTCCACGCGGCTGTGTACGGTCAGCCAGAATTCGCCCCGCTTCGCCATCGCCGCGCCGCCGACGCCGATCGCCTCCGCATGCTCCGACGCGATGCCCTGAAAGATCGTGAACGCCGCCAGCGGCGAAAGCCCCGCGCGCCTGCCGCACAGGTCCGGGGTCAGAACGATCTGCTTTTCAAAACTGCCTGTTTCCATGGCTGTTTCCGCCTCCTGTTTTTTGCTGTTTGTATTATACCATGTTGGTTTTCTGTTTGCCAGTTTGGTTTCGCTTCGGAATCCTACAATAATTCCAGAAATTTTTCGTTGTTTGCATTGGAATCATGTTGATTTCTGCGCGGGTTTGGAGTATGATAGTCACATGTTTGAGACATACGTCCGCGGTCTTTTGATATGAGGCCGCGCCCGCATTTCATACGCAAGGAGACGTTAGCATGATTATTACGCAAAAGAAGCCCATGGAAGAGCTCATGGCGATGGTCGGCGACGCAAAGACAGTTGCGATCGTCGGCTGCAACAGCTGCGCAACGGCATGTCATACCGGCGGCGAGCCTGAGGTCGCCGCCCTGGCCAAGGCCCTCGAAGAGGCCGGGAAAAAGGTCGTCGGCACAACGATCGCGGATTACTGCTGCATGAATCTCGGCGTCAAGGGCAAGATGAAGCCCCTGGTCGCTGCCAAGCCGGACTGCGTCATCTGCATGTCCTGCGGCGACGGTGTGCAGTGCGTGGCCAAAAACGCGCCCGGCATCCCCACCTATCCGTCCAACAACACCATGTACCTCGGTGAAGCTGTCCGCTTCGGCGTATGGGAAGAAGCCTGCCACTTCTGCGGCGACTGCGTTCTCGGCCAGACCGGCGGTATCTGTCCCGTGACCCAGTGCGCCAAGAGCCTGGTCAACGGCCCCTGCGGCGGCCAGAAGAACGGCAAGTGCGAAGTCAACCCGGAAAATGACTGCGCATGGATCAAGATCTACAAGCGCCTCGACCAGATCGGTCAGCTCGACAAGCTCGCGCAGACCCGCGAGGACAAGGGCTACGCGAAGTTCAGCTATCCGAGAACGATCAGCTTAAAGGGGAAGAAATAATATGAGTATGTTGAAAGAGGCTTTTGCAGCCGGTAAATTTGGCGTCACCGCCGAAATGGCGCCCCCGAAGGGTTATGATTTTTCCGAGCAGCTCGAAGCTGCCAAGCTCCTGAACGGCAAGGTCCACGGCGTCAACGTGACCGATATGCAGTCCGCCAGCCTCAAGGCCTCCAGCCTTGGCCTGTGCGTCGCGCTCAAGAACGCAGGCGTCGAGCCCATTTTGCAGATGACCGGCCGTGACCGCAACCGTATGGCGATCATGGGCGATATCCTCTCCGCCGCCGCCTTCGGCATCGACACGATGCTCGCGCTCACGGGCGACCATCCCGTCGTCGGCGACTGCCCGGAATCCAAGCCGGTCTACGACCTCGATTCCGTCGGCATTCTGAAGATGCTCACGAAGATGGAGCAGACCAACTGCGACTGCGGCGGCAACGAGATCGCCGGCGGCGCGCCGAAGTTCTACAAGGGCGCTTCCGTCACCCCGGTCTACGACCCCATCGAGCTGCAGATCAACAAGCTGCGCCAGAAGGTCGAAAACGGCGCGGAGTACATCCAGACCCAGGGCATCTTTGATCTTGAGACCTTCAAGCGCTTCCTCGACAAGGTCGACGCGGCGGGCATCAAGACCCACATCATGGCCGGCATCATCCCGCTGAAGGCCGCCGGCATGGCCAGATACATGAACGAGAATGTCCCCGGCATCGCCGTGCCGCAGGATATGATCGACCGTCTGGCCGCAGCCGCCGCCGAGGGCAAAGAAAAGGGCGTCAAGGGCCTGCCCATGCAGCTCGGCATCGAGATGGCCGCAGAGATGATCGCCAGGATCAAGGATGAGCACCTGTGCGACGGCGTGCACATCATGGCCATCGGCGCGGAAAAGAACGTCCCGACCATCCTCGAAAAGGCCGGCGTGACGATCTGACCCCAGCTATATTTCAGCTTCCATCCGTCCAAATGGATCGCCTGAGTTTTCGATACAGACCCAGAATATAGCACCAGCGGCAGCCCCCAGTCCAGGGGCTGCCGCTTTGTATTGTCTTTTTATCTTTTTGTGATCTCCGGTCACTCCCACGGGCTCGGGCCGGTGGGCTCTGTCGGCTCCGTCGGGATGTCGGTGCCGGGGTCCCACGGATCGGTGGGATCCGTGGGATCGGTCGGATCGGGTTCATCCGGCTCCTCCGGGATCTCCGGCTCGACGTACGGCGTGCATTTGTACGACGTATCGCGGTGCTTGTAGGTGTCGGTATGCAGCAGCTCCGTCTTCAGGACCTTGCCGCTCGCGTCCACGTAGTCGCGATAGGCCTTGACGGTCTTGCCGGTGTAGGCGTAGTTGACCATCTCGCCCTTGACGTACTTGTTGCCCTGCTTGTCAACAACGAGATTGACGGTGTTGCCGTTCTCGTCCACGCCGGTCCCGGCGTCAGTGATCTCGGTCTCCGTGCCGTCGATGACGGTCTTCGGCTGGCGGGTGGCGATGACCTCGTTGTGCAGGACGATGTGGTCGTAGCTCTTATCCTTCGGCGTGGTGCCCATGAGCTTAATGTGGACGTAGCCGCCGGAAACGGATGCGTCAATGCGCAGCGGATGGTCGGTGCTGTTGACGAACTTATAGTCGAGGCTGCCCCAGTAGATCGTCGCGTCCATGCCCAGCTGGACATAGGTGACGGTGAACATGTGCGGGGCCCGCTCGGTGACCTTGAGGTCGGCGTAGAGGCAGGCGGTGTAGATGGTCGAGGCGACCTGGCAGACGCCGCCGCCCTCCTCGGCCTCGCTCTTGCCGCCGGTCTGGTAGACGATGGCCTTCTGGTAGCCCTTCTCGGCCGTGCGCTCGCCGACGATCTTGTTGAACGAGAATTCGTCGCCGGGGTTCAGGATGGTGCCATCGATGGCCTTGCAGGCGAGCTCCAGGTTCTTTGTGCGGCCGGCCTGCGCGGTATGCGGGCTGTCGCAGGAGCCGAGCACGTCGGCGAAGTATTCCTTCTCCAGATCCGCCAGCGTGACCTCCGGCTGCATTTCCTCGGCCTGGATGGTGATGGTCGTGCCGGCGTCCGCCATGGCGATCTGCTGCGTGTAATACGACACGTCAAAGCCGAAGCCGACCTTCTCGGCCACGAGCTCCTTCTTTTCCTCGTCGTAATATGCGTCCTTCATCTCGGTGGCGAACTGATCGTAGTACGTCTGCAGATCGACCGGGGCGCAGGGCTCGGTGTCGTAGTCGAATTTCAGGTCGGAGAAATCGCCGCTTTCAAACCGCGCGACGACCTCGTCATAGAGCTTATCGGCGTCGAGCGAGATCTTCGGCGAGCCGGTCACGACCGTGACGGTCTTCGCGTCGGCGTCGACGGTGACGATCGGGTCGATCTTCTCCGAGGCGCAGGCCCGGGCCGTCTGGTCGATCAGGTCGCGGATATACGTCGTGTCCAGATTCTTGCCGGACTCCAGCGCGATATCCTGCCGGTCCTTTTTCGCCTTCTGGTAGGTGATGAGCGCCTTGATGGGGCCGCCGTCGCGGCCGTAGTTCATGGCGGCGTCGGCCGCCTCATCCGGGTTCAGGGCAACGTTCGTCACCTCGGGGGTGAATTCGATCGTCCGGTCCGGCAGGACGACGGTCAGCGTATCGGCGGCAGTCTCCTGCTCGACCGCGAGCTTCACGGCGTTGATGGCCGCGTCGCGCTTGAGCCCGCCGACGTTGACGCCCGCGACATACACGTTCGGGAAGATCGTGTCGCTTCCCTTCAGGATAAAGCCATAGGTACAAACGCCGAGCACCGCCAGCAGTGCCACGCACCCGGCAATGACCGCGATCTTCTTTCCGGAGGCGGCGGACGGTTTCTTCTTGGGGCCCGCAGCGGCCTTTTCCGCCGAAGTCTTGTGCGCGGCGGGGCGGCTGGCCTCAAATCTGCCTTTCTTTCTGATAAGAATCCCTCCTATTCAAAAGCCGCAGAGGCGACATACTCTATTTTGTGTCTGTATTATACATAAACCGACCGCTTTTTGCAACGGCATTCCCGACAGGAACGGGCCCCGGAATTCTGAATTTTCTATTAATAATTTCACCCTTCGGCCGTCTGCGCACGCATGGCGGCATAGGTCCCCACGAGCTGCGTGGCGAGCTTCAGCGCATCCTCGCCCTTTTTGAGCTTCACGGACAGCATCGGGACCTTGCCCGCCGAGAAGAAGATCCGCCCCTTGAACTGCGCCTCGGCGCAGCAGGCCGAGATGGCCGCAAAGTCCATCGTGGCGAGGGACAGGAGGATGGCGCCGTCCTTCTGCGTGATCTCGGTGATGCCGGCGGCCGCCGCGCGTGCGCGCAGCAGCGCGATGGCGATGAGGTTCATGACGCCCTTCGGAGGGTCGCCAAAGCGGTCGACGATCTCGTCGAGCAGCTCATCGGCGTCCTCCTGCGTGCGGATGGCCGCCATGCGGCGGTAGAGATCCATGCGCTGCTCGCCGGAGGGGACATAGTCCTTGTTGATGTTCGCGGTGACGGTGAGATCGGCGGTGCATTCCGGCTCCTCGAGCGATTTTTCGCCGCGTTCCTCGAGCACGGCGTCCTCGAGCAGCTTGAGATACATGTCGTAGCCGACGGACATCATGTGGCCCGACTGCTCCGCGCCGAGGAGGTTGCCCGCGCCGCGAATTTCCAGGTCACGCATGGCGATCTGGAACCCGGCGTTGAACTCGGCAAACTCGCGGATGGCGGTCAGGCGCTTTTCGGCGATCTCCGTGAGCGCCTTCTCCGGGCGGTAGAGCAGATACGCGCTCGCGCGCCGCGCGCTGCGTCCGACGCGCCCGCGCAGCTGGTGGAGCTGGGCAAGACCGAGCTTGTCGGCGTCCTCCACGATGAGGGTGTTGACGTTCGGGATGTCGATGCCGGTCTCGATGATGGTGGTGCAGACGAGGATCTGGATCTCACCGTTCGACATCGACTGCATGACGTCGCCGAGCTGCTCCTCATTCATCTTGCCGTGGGCGACGGCGATCTCCGCCTCCGGGATGCGCTGCTTGATCTTCGCGGCGCACTGGTCGATCGACTCGACCCGGTTGTGCAGGTAATAGACCTGCCCGCCGCGCGCAAGCTCGCGCCGCATGGCCTCGTCCAGAATGCCGTCCTGATGCTCGAGGACGAAGGTCTGCACGGGATAGCGGTCCTGCGGCGGCTGCTCGATGGTGGACATGTCGCGAAGGCCGGACAGGGCCATATTGAGCGTGCGCGGGATGGGCGTTGCGGATAAGGTTAAGACGTCCACGCCGCGGGAAAGTTCCTTCAGCCGCTCCTTGTGCGTCACGCCGAAGCGCTGCTCCTCATCGACGATGAGAAGGCCCAGGTCCTTGAAATGGATCTCCTTCTGCAGCAGCTTGTGCGTGCCGACGATGAGGTCGATCTTGCCGGACTGCAGGTCAAAAAGCGTCTTTTTGATCTGCGCGGGCGTGCGGAAGCGGGAGAGCACGTCGATCGTGACCGGGAACGTCGCAAAGCGGCGCATGGCCGTGAGATAATGCTGCTGGGCAAGGACGGTCGTCGGGACCAAGATCGCGACCTGCTTGCCGTCGAGGATGCACTTCATGGCCGCCCGCAGGGCGACCTCCGTCTTGCCGAAGCCGACGTCGCCGCAGAGCAGCCGATCCATAGGCGACGGCGACTCCATATCGCGCTTGATCTCGTCGATGCAGCGCAGCTGATCGTCGGTCTCCGCGTATTCAAAGCTCTCCTCAAATTCCTGCTGCCACGGCGAATCCGCCGCGAAGGCGAAGCCCGGCAGCCGCTTTCTTTCAGCGTAGAGCTTGATGAGGCCCGCGGCCAGATCCTTGGCCGCGGCCTTGGCCTTGGCCTTCGTCTTCTGCCACTGGTCGCCGCCGAGCTTGTTGAGGCGCACGGGCGTATCCTCGCCGGCGCCGATATACTTGCTGACAAGATCAAGCTGCGTGGCCGGGACGTACAGGCAGTCCGTGCCCTGATAGGCGATCTTGACGTAATCCTTCGTCACGCCGCCGACCTTCAGCTGCTCCATGCCGACGTAGCGGCCGATGCCGTGGTGCTCGTGTACGACGAGATCGCCGGGAGTCAGATCGGTGAACGAATCAAGCTTTTTGCGGTTCGTGGCCTTTTTCGGGGCGCGCGTTTTCTTCCGCTCCTGCCGGACGGCGATCTGCCCCTCTGTTAAGATGGCAAATTTCAGCGTCGGGTATTCAAGCCCCGCAGGAAGCGAGCCCGGCGCGAGCAGGATCTGCCCTGGCTGCGGCAGCTTCGTGAGCGGGAACGCCAGAAGCGCGTTCAGCCCGTTCTGCGCCAGAAGGTCTTTCAGAATTTCCCCGCGCCGCTGGCCGCCGCACAGGACGATCGAGCCATACTGGTTGGCCGTGTAATTTTTCAGGTCCGACGCCGCCGTCTCCAGACTGCCGCCGTAGCCCGGCAGCTGTCGGGCCGTGAACGACAGGAGCTTTTTGGGCGGCAGGCTCTCGGGATACCGGGCCGCGAGGAAGCCGTCGCAGTAGACGACCGCCCGGCCGCGCAGCTGCGCGGCCAGATCCTCGATCGAGCCGTAATAATCGCACAGCTCGCCGAACAGCGTGCCGGAGGTCAGGAACGAATCGAGCAGCAGGCCGAATTCCTCCGTCTTTTCCTTCTCCGCCCGCTGCAGATTCCCGTGGTCGCAGAACGCGACGACCGCCTCCTGCGACAAATACGCGGCGGCCGTGGTGAACTCCGGATAGATGAGCGCCATATAGCGGTCGGCGCTGGCAAAGAGCGTCTCGTTCTCAAGTGCTTCGCAGTCCTTCTGCAGGGTGTCGATCAGCGCCTGATTGGGCGTTTTCCGGCGCTGCTGGCGCGCGATGATCGCGCGCAGATCCTCACACAGGCCCGCCGTGCCCTGCGGGTGCAGATGCGCCTCCGTCTCCGCCACGGGCAGGAGGACGGCCTCTTCCACGTTTTCCGTGCGCCGCTGGGTGATGGGGTCAAAATAGCCCATGGTGTCGAGCTCGTCGCCGAAAAACTCCGCGCGCAGCGGATTTTCGCACGCGGGCGAATACACGTCCAGAATGCCGCCGCGCAGGGCGAACTGCCCCACGCCCTCGACGAGGCTCGAGCGGGTATAGCCCGCCCGCGTCAGCCGGGCGACCAGATCGTCCACGTTGTATTCCGCCCCGCACCGCAGTCGCACGGACGCCGAGAACAAGACCTCCCGCGGCATCGTGCGCAGCAGCAGCGCGTCCAGGCTCGTCACCAAAACCGGCACCTGCCCCTGCGCCAGCGCGTACAGCAGCCGCAGCCGCTTCTGCTCCCACTGCCGCGAGACGCCGATGGCTCCCGCGAGCGTCAGCTCGCGCGACGGCAGCACCGGCGGCTGCTCACCCAGAAACGCGCCGAGCTCCGACGCAAGCCGGGAAGCCGCCAGATCATCCTGACACACCGCGACGAGCGGGCGGCCCGAATGCTCGTGCAGCGCCGCGAGCACATGGCTCCGCGGCGCCTGGCTCAGGCCCGAGACGGCAGCGGCCTGCTTCGCCTCCACGGCCTGAAGCAGCTGCATATAATCCGGGCTCTTTTGCAGAAACGAAAGCAGAACGTTCATGGTCTTCTCCTAAAAAACAAATTAAGGCAACACCGCACAATTGCGTCTGCGCGCTTTGACGGATCTTTTCCGCCAATTCTGCGGTTTGAAAAGCTTGAAATATTGCGCAGCCGTTGGCGACGAAGGAGCCTTACGGATGCGGCATGCCCCTTGCGGGTACATACAGGATTCCTGCGCTTTTCAAACCTTGCCTTGGCGAAAAATCTCTCGCCGGATCTGCTTGCAGAATTGTGCGGTGCTGCCTCAGAAATTTCAGACAAACAGGCAACGCGCATAGGAGAGTTTCTCCTATGCGTCCTGGCTTTTCTTATTTTATGCGGCAAACCGCTTAAAACCGCTTGCCGTTATATTCCGCGGCCGCCTTTTCGCAGCCGTTTTTCACGATGCACAGCGCCGCCTCCGCCGCGTGCTCCATCGCGTCCTGATAGTCTGGCCACTCGGTCTTCGACACGGTGGAGAGCACCCAGTCGGCCAGGTCGTAGTCCGGGTGCGGCTTGGCGCCGACGCCGATCTTGACCCGCGGGAACTGGTCGGAGCCCAGGCAGGAAATGATGGACTTGAGGCCGTTGTGGCCGCCGGCAGAGCCGTTTTTGCGGATGCGGAGCTTGCCGACGGGGAGCGAAATGTCGTCAAAGAGGACGAGCACCCGCTCCGGCGGGATCTTATAAAAGTGCGCGGCAGCCTCGATCGCGATGCCGGAGGCGTTCATAAAGGTCAGTGGCTTCATGAGAAGCAGCCGCTGGCCGTCGAAGTCCGCCTGCGCGGTGAGGGCCTTGAATCGCTCCTTGGAAACCTTGACCTGCAGGCGCGCAGCCAGCAGGTCAAGGGACATGAAACCGGTATTGTGACGGGTCTTCTCGTATTCAGAGCCCGGATTGCCGAGCCCCGCGATCAGCCAGTCATAATTGGGTCTTTGAAACAGCATAAAAATCAGAACAGAACAGACATCGAGTTTTCTTCGTAAATTCTCTGGATGGCGTCGGCAAAGATCGGGGAAACGTCCAGATACTTGATCTTGCTGCATGCGCCCTCGAGCGGCGGGATCGTATTGAGGAAAGTCAGCTCCTTGATGCAGCTGTCGGCGATGCGCTCATTGGCCGGGCCGGAGAGCACGCCGTGGGTCGCGCAGGCGTAGACCTCGGTCGCGCCGCCGATCTCAACGATGGCCTTGGCTGCGTTGCACAGAGAACCGGCAGTGTCGACCATATCGTCAAAGAGGATGCACTTCTTGTCCTTGACGTCGCCGATGACGTTCATGACCTCGCACTGGTTGGCCTTTTCGCGGCGCTTGTCGACGATGGCGAGGTTCATGCCCATCTTGTTGGCGAAGGTCCGGCTGCGGGCGACGGAGCCGACGTCCGGGGAGACGACGACCATCTCTTCCGGATGCTCGAACTTGGACATATAATATTTCACGAAGACGGGATTGGAGAGCAGGTTGTCAACGGGGATGTCAAAGAAGCCCTGGATCTGGGACGCGTGCAGATCCATGGTCAGCACGCGGTCGGCGCCTGCGGCCTCGATCATGTTGGCGACCAGCTTTGCGGAGATGGGGTCGCGGCCCTTGGCCTTGCGATCCTGACGGGCGTAGCCGAAGTACGGGATGACGGCGGTGATGCGGCCGGCCGAGGCGCGGCGGCAGGCGTCGATCATGATGAGCAGCTCCATCAGGTTGTTGTTGACCGGCTTGCAGGTCGACTGGACCAGGAACACATCGCTGCCGCGGACAGATTCATTGATCGTCAGGGAAACCTCGCCGTCAGCAAAGGTGGTCACGGTGCAGTCGCCCAGCGGCAGCCACAGCTTGCGGCAGACGCCCTCAGCAAACGGGCGGTTGGCGTTCGCGCAGAATACCTTGACGTTCTTACCATGAGAAATCATATGAAATTACCCTCTCTCTTGTGTGATTCGCTCTGTTCTGTGTTGTTCTGTATGTATTTGGAGGCGGCACGCGCCGCCGGGAAAACAAAGGTCCTGCAATCACTTTTCTTTCAGCTTATGCCGGTTCGCCCAGTCGCGCTTGTTCTGCTGGCGGGCGCGGGCGATGGCGAGCGCCGCGGGCGGCACATCGTCGGTCACGGTGGAGCCGGCGGCGATATATGCGCCCTCGCCCACATGGACGGGCGCGATGAGGTTCGTATTGCAGCCGATGAAGGCATTGTCGTCGATGACGGTGCGGGATTTGTGGACCCGGTCATAGTTGACGGTCACGGTGCCGCAGCCGAAGTTGATGTTCTTGCCCACGTCGCTGTCGCCGACGTAGGTCAGGTGCGAGATCTTCGTGCCATCGCCGATGGTGGAGTTCTTGACCTCCACAAAATCGCCGCAGCGCACGTGGCTGCCGATCCGCGAGCCCGGACGGACATAGGCAAAGGGCCCGACCGTCGTGTCGCTGCCGATCTCGGAATCGTAGACCTGCGAGGCGTTGACCTTCGTCCCCTCGCCGACCTTGACATTTTCCAGATAGCTGTTCGGCCCGATGGTGCAGCCGTCGGCAATGGAGGTCGTGCCGCGCAGCACGGTCCCGGGCAGAAGCTCGGTCCCGGCCCCGACGAAGACCGTGGGCTCGACATACGTGTTGTTATAATCCCAGATCGACACGCCTGCGGCGGCGAGATTGTACAGAACGCCGCGGCTCAGCAGCGGCTGCCACTCGGCCAGCTGCTGCATGGAGCAGACGGCGTACACGCCATCTCGGTCGGTATAGGGCACGCCGTGATCCTTGAGGAAATCGGTGAAGATGAACGTATCGTCCAGCGCGTCCATCAGCGCCTGACGGCTGACGGCGCTCACGCCGCTCTCGACCGGCGCGCCGGAGAACGAATCCTCATCCACGGCGAACGGATCGATGACGGCAGGGCCGGTGACGACGATGACGTCCTCCTCCTGCTCGTCGGCGGTGGACAAAAAGACGTGGAGCTGGTCGGCCGTCTCCTCGAGCTTGGCGCAGCTGAGGTCGCAGTCGTCGGGGAAGCACTGCCGCGCCTCCGATAAAAACCGCTCGTGGCAGACCAAAAAGAAGCGCCCAACCCCGCCGGCAGCCAGAGAACGCGTCAGCCACGCAAGCAGCGGCGTCCCCATGATCGCCTGCAGCATCATTGGGCGGGAATATCCGGTTTTACCAGTATCATCGGGCACAAAGACCACCGCGGACAGACCGGACATACGCACCACACCCCTTTCTCAGGCCATTCTGCCTGTATTATAGCAGACCTTGCGTCGGCTGGCAAGGGCACAGCTGCTTTTTCACCGGACAAAACCGGGCATGTTTCGCGGTTTTGCGTAAAAACCGCCGGTTGCCCCGCAGAATTCCGCCTGCACTGGGGCGGCCCGCCGGTGTTTCCCGAAAAAACGGAGAAAGTTTTTTGGAAAAAATGGCTATTCGTTGCGCAAGTGAACAAACTATGGTATAAATATGATAACTATGTTTCAGAAAAAGAGGATCCTACATGCTGACACTCAAAAATCTCAGTCTGACGGCCAGCGACGCGCAGGGCCGCACAGACATTGTCAAAAACGTCAGTCTGGACGTTGAGGACGGAAAGTTCCTCGTGATCACCGGCCCGAATGGCGGCGGCAAGACGACGCTCGCCAAGCTCATCATGGGCCTTGCCGTGCCGACCGGCGGCCAGATCTTGCTTGACGGTGAAGACATCACGCCCCTCTCCATCACCGACCGCGCCCGCCGCGGCATCTCCTACTCCTTCCAGCAGCCGCCGCGGTTCAAGGGCATGAAGGTCTCGGACCTGCTGACCATCGCGGCCGGAAAAACGCTCTCGCACGACGAGGCCTGTTCCTACCTGACGCAGGTCGGCCTTTGCGCGCGGGATTATCTCGGCCGCGACGTGGACACGAGCCTGTCCGGCGGCGAGGTCAAGCGCATCGAGATCGCCACCATCCTGGCCCGCCGCG
>ERZ824600.4443-NODE-4443-length-12305-cov-9.395918_pt1 | contig 12305 bp, 7 predicted proteins | sample MGYA00519933_ERZ824600 | MGnify/ENA primary metagenome ERZ824600 (study PRJEB31778, sample SAMEA3449178) | human gut metagenome | biome: human gut; feature: human-associated habitat; material: faeces | place: United Kingdom | collected 2010/2012 ... | reverse complement strand
TCAAGAACTTCATGAGGTATTATGGTGTAGAACAGGTTGACGGTATTCTTGCCGACCTTGGAGTTTCTTCTCATCATTTTGATGATTCAGAACGAGGATTCTCATTCCGTTTCAACGGAAATCTGGATATGCGCATGAACAGGCGTTCTGGGCTTACAGCTGCTGATGTGGTCAACAACTATGATGAAAAGAGGCTTGCCGATGTGTTTTATCTGTACGGCGAACTGTCGAATTCCAGAAAGCTTGCATCGGCTCTTGTGCGTGAACGTGCATCGCATCCGGTTGTGCTGATTGAAGATTTCATAAGAATCATAAAACCGTTTTTCCCGAAAGAACGCGAAAAGAAAGATTTGGCAAAGGTCTTTCAGGCATTGCGAATAGAAGTCAATCACGAAATGGACGCCTTGAAGGAAATGCTGAATGCCGCAACATCTATTCTCAAACCCGGAGGACGTCTGGTCGTTATAACATATCATTCTCTTGAAGATAGAATGGTGAAGAATGTGATGAAAAGCGGTAACGTTGAAGGCAAGATTGTAAAAGACTTCTTCGGTAAAGTTGAATCACCGTTCAGGCTGGTAAACAATAAGGTTATAGTGCCTGATACAGAAGAGCAGGAACGCAATCCTCGTTCACGAAGTGCAAAATTAAGAATTGCAGAAAGGAGTTGACATGGAATCTGAAGAGAAAGATGAAAAGATAAACAATATTGGCACCAATACGTCGGATGGTGCAGTAGGGGGAGATGATGCTCTTATGGCTGGTGATAGCGATGCTGTGGAGTATCAGAAGGATAAGGATGACGCAATGAAAGCCATTCGCCGTTTTACGGACGAAGACGAAGAGGATTATATGGGTGAAATCTCCATCAAGACGATTTTCGGTGGCGATATTCTTCAGAGCAAATTTTTCAAGAGGCAGATTCCTTGGTTCATATTTGTTTTTGCGCTTATGATTTTGTACACGGCAAATAGGTATTCGAGTCAGCAGGATATTATTGAGATTGACAACTTGAGAAATAAGTTGCAGGACGTCAAGTACAACGCGTTGACAGAATCGAGCGAATTGCTCAATTTGAGCAGGCAGTCGAATATAGAAAAGTATCTGCGAGCTACTCAGGACAGTACGCTGGGTGATCCAACGACTCCTCCTTTCTTGATAAAGAATGATGTGGAGAATGAAAATGAAGAAGAATGATTAAATGTTCTAAAGATGAAGTTTGACAAAAAATACATATCGGGGCGTTTTACGGTTGTTCTCATAGTCGTGATGATAGTCTGTCTCTGTATATTGGGGCAGACGGTCTACACTATGACTGTGAAGAGGGATTTCTGGAACAAACTGTCGGAAGTTTATGTGGCCGACAGCCTTGTTGAAAAGCCGAACAGAGGTAACATTCTATCTGCCGACGGACAGCTTTTGGCCAGCAGCCTCCCTGATTATAAAATATATATGGACTTCATGTCCGGCGAAAGGGACGAGAAACGCCGCAAAAAGGACCAGCAGCGCAAGGATTCTATCTGGAAAGCCAATTTCGATTCCATCTGTATCGGGCTTCATCAGATTTTTCCGGACATCAGTGCCGCCACCTTCAAAAGCCATCTGCGCAAGGGGCGGGAGATGAAGAGCCGGAACTACAACATTCTTCCCAACCGCAACCGGCGCATCTCTTACATTCAGTATAAGGAAGCCAAGCGGTTACCCGTATTCAAGATGAACAAGTACAGAGGCGGGTTCCACGAACAGATATACAACCAGCGTAAAAAGCCATTCGGTTCTTTGGCAGCCCAAACCCTGGGCCGTCTCTATGCCGATACAGCCATGGGAGCCCGTAACGGCATTGAACTGGCCTTCGACACCCTGCTGAAAGGACGGAACGGTATTACCCACCGTCAGAAGGTGATGAATAAATACCTGAATATCGTAGACCTTCCCCCGGTAGACGGTTGTGACATCATATCCACCCTCGACGTAGGCATGCAGGACATCTGCGAAAAAGCCCTGGTGGACAAGTTGAAGGAAATCAATGCCAACGTCGGGGTAGCCGTACTGATGGAAGTGGCTACCGGAGAAGTAAAGGCCATTGTCAACATGATGAAAGCCGGAGACGGCAATTACTACGAAATGAACAGTAATGCCATCAGCGATATGTTGGAACCGGGCTCCACCTTCAAGACAGCCTCCATTATGGTGGCACTGGAAGATGGCAAGATAACCCCAGATACCGAGGTAGACACGGGCAACGGTATTATGAATATGTACGGCAGCAAGATGAGAGACCACAACTGGCACCGGGGAGGTTACGGAAAGATAGATGTGACACGTATTCTGGAAGTTTCTTCCAATGTGGGTGTCTCCTACCTCATCGACAAGCACTACAAGGATAATCCGCAGAAGTTCGTGGACGGTTTGAAGCGCATGAGCATCGACCAACCGCTTCATCTGCAAATACCCGGTGAAGGGAAACCCAACATCAAAGGGCCTAAAGAGCGTTATTTTGCCAAAACGACTTTGCCGTGGATGAGTATCGGTTACGAAACCCAGGTACCTCCCATAAACATACTGACCTTCTACAATGCCATAGCCAACAACGGGGTCATGGTACGCCCCAAATTTGTGAAAGCAGCGGTAAAGGACGGTGAGGTAGTGAAAGAATATCCTACGGAAGTAATCAATCCCAAGATATGCTCCGACCATACCCTGACACAAATCCGCGAAATCCTTCGGAAAGTGGTATCGCAAGGATTGGCAAAACCCGCCGGCAGCAAGCAGTTCTCTGTATCGGGCAAGACGGGTACGGCACAGATTTCACAAGGAGCCGCCGGATATAAGTCGGGACGGGTGAACTACCTTGTAAGTTTCTGCGGATATTTCCCCTCGGAAGCACCCAAATACAGTTGCATCGTTTCCATCCAGAAGCCTGGGTTACCAGCTTCAGGCGGTCTGATGGCAGGTAGTGTCTTCGGGAAAATAGCAGAAAGAGTTTATGCCAAAGACCTGCGTTTTGACATACGCAGTGCCATAGACAGTACCACCAATGTGATTCCTCCCGTGAAAGCCGGAGAGATGAACGAAGCACTCCTTGTACTGAATGATTTGAAAGTGCCCGTTCAGAAACAGTTCTCTGGACAAAAGAAAAAGGAACAGTGGGGACATACACAAGCTGCTCCGTCGGCAGTCATCCTGCAAGACCAGGAACCGGCCTCGGGCACCGTGCCCAGCGTGGTAGGTATGGGAGCGAAAGATGCTGTCTACCTTTTAGAGAGTAAAGGACTGAAAGTAAGGCTAAACGGCGTAGGACGGGTGAGGAACCAGTCCATAGCAAGCGGTAGCCGGATAGTGAAAGGACAAACCATAGCCCTGACACTACGTTAACATGAGAATAAACAAGATTTGGATATACACTATATATAATAAGGTATGAGATTAAGTGATTTGTTGCAAACAATACAGCCGGTCCGGATTACCGGAAGTACAAGCATGGAGATAACGGGGGTGAATATAGATTCCCGCCTGATAGGAACCGGACATCTGTTCATGGCCATGCGTGGTACGCAGACCGACGGGCATGCCTATATTCCGGCTGCCATCGATAAAGGGGCTGTTGCAGTATTGTGTGAAGAATTGCCGGAAGAGCTTAAGGCCGGCATCACCTACATTCAGGTGAAAGACAGTGAAGATGCCGTAGGGAAAGTGGCTACCACTTTCTATGGCGACCCTACATCCAAGATGGAACTCATCGGCGTGACCGGAACCAACGGAAAAACAACCGTTGCCACCTTATTATATAATACTTTCCGCTATTTCGGCTACAAGGTCGGACTGGTTTCCACTGTATGCAATTACATCGACGACCAGCCCGTACCGACCGAACACACCACCCCGGACCCGATAACCCTGAACCGCCTGCTCGGAGAAATGGCCGATTCCGGCTGCAAGTACGCCTTCATGGAAGTCAGTTCCCATTCCATTGCCCAAAAGCGCATCAGCGGTCTGAAGTTTGCCGGCGGTATTTTCACTAATCTGACCCGCGACCATCTGGATTATCATAAAACGGTGGAGAACTACCTCAAAGCCAAGAAAAAGTTCTTCGACGAACTGCCAAAAGGAGCTTTCAGCCTGACCAACCTGGATGACAAGAACGGACTTGTGATGACGCAGAATACCCGTTCGAAGGTATACACCTACTCTTTGCGTAGTCTTAGCGACTTCAAAGGCAAAGTCTTGGAGTCTCATTTCGAGGGAATGTTGCTCGACTTCAACAATCACGAACTGGCAGTACGTTTCATCGGAAAGTTCAATGCCTACAACCTGCTGGCGGTATTCGGTACTGCCGTATTGCTTGGCAAGAAAGAAGAGGATGTACTGGTTGCCCTCAGCACGCTGCATCCGGTAACCGGCCGCTTCGATGCCATCCGTTCACCGAAAGGCTACACCGCCATTGTGGACTATGCGCATACTCCAGACGCCCTGGTCAATGTATTGAACGCCATTCACGGAGTGCTGGAAGGAAAAGGGAAAGTGATTACCGTTGTGGGCGCCGGCGGCAACCGCGACAAAGGCAAGCGTCCCATCATGGCCAAAGAATCCGCCCGCTTGAGCGACCGGGTCATCATCACCTCCGATAACCCGCGCTTTGAAGAGCCGCAGGACATCATCAACGACATGCTGGCGGGACTGGATAAAGACGACATGCAGAAAACCATCAGCATCACCGACCGCCGCGAAGCCATCAAGACAGCCTGCATGCTGGCACAGCCGGGAGACGTGATTCTCGTTGCAGGCAAGGGGCATGAGAATTATCAGGAGATTAAAGGCGTGAAACACCATTTTGACGACAAAGAGATATTAAATGAGATAATGTGCTGATATGCCAATGTGCTAATCGCCATGCGTCATGTAGGATATTCATTCCTTTACCAGCAGATATACCAGACTATCAACTAGCATATTAGCACATTAAACAATTAAATAATTAACATCATGTTATACTATTTATTTCAATGGTTAGACAAATATGACTTCCCCGGTGCGGGCATGTTTGGCTATACATCCTTCCGTTCGTTGATGGCAATCATTCTGGCATTGCTCATTTCGAGTATCTGGGGAGATAAGTTCATCAATCTACTGAAACGCAAGCAGATTACTGAAACGCAACGTGATGCCAGCATCGACCCGTTCGGCGTAAACAAGGTGGGAGTACCCAGCATGGGCGGTGTCATCATTATTTTTGCCATACTCATTCCTTGCCTACTACTGGGCAAATTGAGCAATATTTATATGATATTGATGCTGATTACCACAATCTGGCTGGGGTCGCTGGGCTTTGCCGACGACTACATCAAGATATTCAAGAAGGACAAGGAAGGCCTGCACGGTAAGTTCAAAATCATCGGTCAGATAGGCTTGGGACTTATCGTCGGACTGACTCTCTACCTCAGTCCGCAGGTGGTTATCCGCGAGAACATAGAAATAGAGAAACCGGACGGACAGATAGAAGTGGTGCATGCCGCCAAGGAAATCAAGGCAACACAGACCACCATCCCATTCTTCAAGAGCAACAACTTCGACTATGCCGACCTAGTGGGCTTCATGGGTGAACATGCCCAGACAGCAGGTTGGATACTGTTTGTGATTATCACGATTTTCGTAGTTACCGCCGTCAGCAACGGAGCCAACCTGAATGACGGAATGGACGGAATGGCGGCAGGGAACTCTGCCATTATCGGACTGACCTTGGGAATACTCGCCTACGTATCGAGCCACATTGAATATGCCGGCTACCTGAATATCATGTACATTCCCGGCTCGGAAGAACTGGTAATCTTTATCTGTGCCTTCATCGGTGCACTTATCGGCTTCTTGTGGTACAATGCCTATCCGGCCCAGGTATTCATGGGCGATACGGGCAGTCTGACCATTGGAGGAATCATCGCAGTATACGCCATCATTATTCACAAGGAACTGCTGATACCCATCCTTTGCGGTATCTTCCTGGTGGAGAACCTTTCGGTCATCCTGCAACGCCTCTACTACAAGGCAGGCAAGCGGAAAGGCGTGAAACAACGTCTCTTCAAAAGAACACCGATACACGACCACTTCCGCACTTCCATGAGCCTGATAGAGCCGGGATGCAGCGTAGTATTCACCAAACCGGACAAGCTGTTCCACGAATCCAAAATCACCATCCGCTTCTGGATTGTGACGATTGTATTGGCAGCGATAACGATTATAACATTAAAAATTAGATAACAAACAAATGAAGAACTAAGAATGAAGAATGAAGAATTTAGCTGTACATCATCTCGCTGCATAGCGATTCTTCATTCATCATTCTTAATTCTTAATTAAAAAAGTATGAGTAGAATTGTAGTATTAGGAGCTGGCGAAAGCGGCGCAGGCGCTGCCGTACTGGCCAAAGTGAAAGGATTCGACACGTTCGTCTCCGACATGTCCGCCATCAAAGACAAATACAAGGAACTGCTGGATAAATACGGCATTGCCTGGGAAGAGGGACACCACACAGAAGAGCTGATTCTGAATGCTGACGAAGTAGTGAAAAGCCCCGGTATTCCCAACGACGCTCCGCTCATTATGAAATTAAAGGAAAAAGGTACGCCCATCATCTCTGAGATAGAGTTTGCGGGACGGTACACTGACGCAAAGATGGTCTGTATCACCGGCTCGAACGGAAAGACTACAACCACCTCGCTCATTTATCACATCTTCAAGAGTGCAGGCCTGAACGTCGGCCTCGCCGGCAACATCGGCAACAGCCTGGCCTTGCAGGTAGCCACGGAGCAGCATGATTACTACGTCATTGAGCTGAGTTCCTTCCAGCTGGACAATATGTATAACTTCCGTGCCAACATTGCCGTACTGATGAACATCACACCAGACCACTTGGACCGTTACGACCACTGTATGCAGAAATATGTGGACGCCAAATTCCGCATCACCCAAAACCAGACATCGGAAGACGCTTTTATCTTCTGGAACGACGACCCCATCATCAAGCGCGAGCTGGACAAGCATGGCCTGCGCGCCCATCTCTACCCGTTCGCTGCCGTGAAGGAAGACGGGGCCATCGCATACGTGGAAGACGGTGAAGTGGAAATCAACGAACCGATAGCCTTCAATATGGAGCAAGAGGAGCTGGCGCTGCACGGCACACACAACCTATACAATTCGTTAGCCGCCGGCATCTCGGCCAATTTGGCCGGCATCCGGAAAGAATATATCCGCAAAGCCTTGTCCGACTTCAAGGGAGTGGAACACCGGTTGGAGAAAGTAGCCACCGTACGCGGCGTGAGCTTCATCAACGATTCCAAGGCTACGAACGTAAATTCCTGCTGGTATGCCCTACAAAGCATGACCGGCAAAACCGTACTTATCCTCGGCGGTAAAGACAAAGGAAACGATTACACGGAAATCGAAGACCTCGTACGCGAAAAGTGCTCTGCCCTGGTCTATTTGGGATTGCACAACGAAAAGCTGCACGCCTTCTTCGACTGTCTGGGACTGCCCGTAGCCGACGTGCAGACCGGCATGCAGGATGCCGTAGAAGCAGCCTTCAAGCTGGCAAAGAAAGGTGAAACCGTGTTGCTCAGTCCTTGCTGTGCCTCCTTCGACCTCTTCAAGAGCTATGAGGACCGCGGCGATCAGTTCAAAGCATGTGTCAGAGCACTATAAGATACAGATGCCGTAACAGTCCTATTACGAATTCCGTAACAAGAACGGCAACTTTTAATTCTTTAATTATTAATTTTTAATTTGCGAAGCATTGGATTTATTAAAGAGCATATTCAAAGGCGATAAAGTGATTTGGATTATTTTCCTTTTCCTTTGCCTCATCTCCATCACAGAGGTATTCAGTGCTGCCAGTACGCTGACCTACAAGAGTGGCGACCATTGGGGACCGATTACGCAACACAGCATCCTCCTGATGGTAGGCGCCGTCATTGTAGTACTGGTACACAACATCCCCTATAAATGGTTTCAGGTGTTCCCGGTATTCCTGCTTCCGATATCCATCGGACTGCTGGCTTTTGTGATGCTGATGGGATTCATTACCGGCGACCGCGTAAACGGCGCAGCCCGCTGGATGACCTTCATGGGCATTCAGTTCCAGCCGTCGGAAATAGCGAAGATGGCCGTCGTCATCGTTACCGCCTTTATCCTCTCGAAAGGGCAGGATGAAGACGGTGCAAGTCCGAAAGCCTTTAAGCGCATCATGATTATTACCTGCATTGTCTGTGGCCTTATCCTGCCGGAAAACTACTCGACGGGAATGCTGCTCTTCGGAACGGTCTACCTGATGATGTTCATCGGGCGGGTATCTGCCAGGAAACTGCTGATACTGGGAGGAGGGATTGTGGCATTCGTAACAGTCTTTGTCGCCTTCCTGCTGGCCACGCCAGACAAGACATTGGAAAATATACCGATGGGGCACCGCTTCACCACTGTAAAATCCCGTATTGCAGACTTTACCAACAAGGAGGAAGTTCCTGCCGCCAAATTCGACATCGACGGCGACGGGCAAGTGGCACATGCCCGTATTGCCGTAGCTACGAGCAACGTTGTAGGCAAGGGTCCGGGAAACTCCGTACAGCGTGACTTTCTGAGCCAGGCATTCTCCGATTTCATCTATGCCATCATCATCGAGGAACTGGGACTGGTAGGCGGAATAGTCGTTGTGTTCCTTTATGTCTGCCTATTGGTGCGAGTGGGCCGTATCGCAAAAAAATGCGACCGCACTTTCCCCGCTTTCCTCATTACCGGAATAGCCTTGCTGCTCGTCACGCAGGCGCTGTTCAACATGATGGTTGCCGTAGGTCTGGCACCCGTCACGGGACAACCGCTTCCACTCATCAGCAAGGGTGGTACATCCACTTTCATCAACTGTGCCTACATCGGCATGATACTGAGTGTCAGCCGCTATACAGCCAAGCTGGAGGAACAGCGGATGCATGATGCGCAAGTGCCGATGCTGGTGGATGCCGGAAATGCAAAGAGCCCGGAACAACCGGTCGACAGCGAGGCACAAACAGCCGCCGAGCCGACGGCAAAGGTGCTGAACAGTGATGCGGAGTTTGAATAACAGCCTCTCCCCCAACCCCTCCTCCGTAGGGAGGGGAGAAAAGAATGATTGAGCAATGGAAAGGATGCCAATAATACAAAAATAAAAAAGAACAAGAATATGAGTAAAGATATGAACAACTATACAACCAAAAGTAACTCTACCCCCCTCCCTACGGGGGAGGGGTCGGGGGTGAGGCTTATCATCAGCGGCGGCGGCACCGGAGGACATATCTTTCCGGCCATCTCCATCGCCAACGCCATAAAAGAGTTGTGTCCCGACGCGGAGATTCTCTTCGTAGGTGCCGAAGGAAGAATGGAAATGCAGCGTGTTCCAGATGCCGGTTACCGGATTATAGGCTTACCCGTTGCCGGATTCGACCGTAAACATCTGTGGAAGAACTTCTCCGTACTGCTGAAACTGATACGAAGCCAGTGGAAAGCACGGAGCATCATCAAGGAGTTCCGCCCGCAAGTAGCCGTCGGTGTAGGTGGCTATGCCAGTGGTCCTACGCTGAAAATGGCGGGCATGATGGGTATTCCCACGCTGATACAAGAACAGAATTCCTACGCCGGTGTCACCAACAAGCTGCTGGCACAGAAGGCATGCAAGATTTGCGTGGCCTACGAAGGTATGGAAAAATTCTTCCCGGCAGAAAAGATAATCATGACAGGTAATCCGGTGCGCCAGAACCTACTCGGACATTCCATCCTGCACGCAGACGCCGTAAAGTACTTCGGATTGAACCCGGAAAAGAAGACTATCCTCATTCTGGGCGGCAGTCTTGGAGCGCGTACCATCAACCAGACATTGACTGCCGGACTGGATGTCATTCGTACCCACCCCGACGTACAGTTTATCTGGCAGACTGGCAAGATATACATTGACCAAGTCAGAGAAGCCATTACAGCCACTACGGGAGAAGCCGTACGTAACCCGCATATCAGTGCCATTCCGAATCTGTATGTGACGGACTTCATTAAGGATATGGCAAACGCCTATGCCGCTGCCGATCTGGTGATTTCACGTGCCGGAGCCGGTTCCATCTCCGAGTTCTGCCTGCTGCACAAGCCGGTCATCCTGGTTCCCTCACCCAATGTGGCCGAAGACCATCAGACCAAGAATGCGCTGGCGCTGGTGGATAAGGATGCAGCTATCTATGTGAAGGATGTGGAAGCGAAAGAGAAGCTGCTGCCGGTGGCGTTGGAGACAATCGCTAACCCCGAGAAGCTGCAAGACTTGAGCAAGAATATCGCCAAGCTAGCGTTGCCGGACTCGGCGACAATTATTGCGAAGGAGGTATTGAAGTTAATTAAGAAATAAATTAGGAGAGTATCTTAATGAAAGATATGAATATAGAAACAATCAAATCCGTTTACTTCATCGGCGCCGGCGGTATCGGCATGAGTGCGCTGATACGTTATTTCCTCTCTAAAGGAAAGAAAGTAGCGGGTTACGACCGTACGTCGAGCGAACTGACAGAACGTCTGATTACGGAAGGAGCACAGATACACTACGAAGAGGATATCGACCTTATTCCGGAGGAGTGTAAAGACAAGGCAAGCACGCTCGTGGTCTATACCCCCGCCGTGCCGCAAGAGCATGCAGAACTGACCTATTTCCGTGAAAACGGCTTCAACATACATAAGCGCTCCCAAGTATTGGGCATCATCACCCGCAGCAGTAAAGGCCTGTGCGTGGCAGGTACGCATGGCAAGACTACCACCAGCACCATGGCTGCCCACCTGCTGCACCAGTCACACGTGGGCTGCACCGCCTTCCTCGGAGGCATTTCGAAGAACTACGGTACGAATCTGCTGCTTTCCGCCACCAGCCCTTATACCGTTATCGAAGCGGATGAGTTCGACCGCTCCTTCCACTGGCTATCGCCCTGGATGAGTGTCATTACTGCCACCGACCCCGACCACCTGGATATATACGGCACCAAAGAAGCCTATCTCGAAAGCTTCCGCCACTACACCACGCTTATCCAGCCGGGCGGCGCCCTGATTCTGCACAAAGGACTGGAAATGCAAGCCGACGTACAACCGGGCGTCACCACCTATACCTACTCGCGCAACGAAGGCGACTTCCATGCCGAGAATATCCGCATCGGAAACGGTGAAATCTTCATCGACTTCGTGGCGCCTGACACCCGCATCAACGATATTCAGTTGGGGGTTCCCGTCAGTATCAACATCGAGAATGGTGTTGCCGCCATGGCACTCGCCCATCTCAGCGGTGCCACCGACGAAGAAATCAAGCAAGGCATGGCAAGCTTCCGCGGAGTGGACCGCCGCTTCGACTTCAAGCTGAAGAACGACCGGATTGTATTCCTCAGCGATTACGCCCACCACCCTGCCGAAATAGCCCAAAGCGTGAAGTCCGTCCGCGAGTTGTACCAAGACAAGAAGATAACCGTCATCTTCCAGCCCCACTTGTACACTCGTACTCGCGACTTCTATCGTGACTTTGCAGACAGCCTTTCCCTATCCGACGAGGTGATTCTGACAGAGATATACCCTGCCCGCGAGCAACCGATTCCCGGCGTGACGAGTCAGCTGATTTATGACAACCTCCGCCCCGGCATCGAGAAATGCATCTGTAGGAAAGAAGACGTCCTCAGCCTCCTCGCCCAAAAGCACACCGAAGTATTGGTAGTGCTGGGAGCCGGAGACCTGGACAACTATGCGCCCCAAATCACCCAACTATTATCAGAAAAATATCATGGTTAAAAGGATTCTACTTTCTATCGTTCTGTTGCTTGTCATTGCTTACCTGGTAGTGGCTGTCACAGCTTTCAACCGCAAGCCCACCTCGCAGGTGTGCCAAGACGTGGAACTGGTGATAAAAGACACGGTATATGCCGGCTTCATCACGAAGAAGGAAGTAGCTACCCTGCTGGAAAAGAAAGGTATCAGCCCCGTTGGGAAAGACCTGGAACGCGTGCGCACCAAGACCTTGGAGCGCGAACTTGCCAAGCATCCCCTCATCGACCAGGTGGAGTGCTACAAGACCCCGAGCGGCAAGCTCTGCATCGAAGTGACCCAGCGCATCCCCATCCTGCGCGTGATGAGCGCCAACGGCGAAAACTACTATCTGGACAACAAAGGTACCGTGATGCCCCCCGATGCAAAGTGCGTTGCACACCTCGCCGTTGTAACCGGAAATGTAGAAAAGTCGTTTGCCATGAGGGATTTATATAAGTTTGGTGTATTTTTGCAAA
>ERZ824600.4435-NODE-4435-length-12328-cov-3.394769_pt1 | contig 12328 bp, 8 predicted proteins | sample MGYA00519933_ERZ824600 | MGnify/ENA primary metagenome ERZ824600 (study PRJEB31778, sample SAMEA3449178) | human gut metagenome | biome: human gut; feature: human-associated habitat; material: faeces | place: United Kingdom | collected 2010/2012 ... | reverse complement strand
TAGATCTGAACATCGGCCGCTTGCGCAGCAAGCGCTGCGCCGGCCAGAACACCAAAGACTGCAAGGTGGAGTGCAGTATGCTTCATGGTTTTCCTCCTTTGGAAACGGTTGAAGTTTTGGAATTGAGAGTGCTTCATATCGGTCATTTGCTGCTGAGCGCCGCGAACGCTTTCACGGCAGCGAGCGGCGCCTGCATGGCGGTTTCCCAAAAAGCGGGACTCGCAGCATCCGCACCGCAGTGACGGCGCACGATGCCGTCGACCGGTATCGCGCAGCATTGCGCGGTAAAAAGGCATGAAATCAGGACCGCGCTTATTGAGCTCGGCAAGGAGCCCCGAGGAAAGCAGATAGCCCACGGTGTACGGATAGTTGTAGAGAAGCTGGTCAGTCTTATAGAAGTGGAGCTTATAGGCCCACAAATAATCATCAGCCCCATCGGTCGAATCGCCGTACCAGTTTCCCCAAGCTTCCCGCATCAGTTCGACACAGCGCTTGGCGGGGACCACTCCCGCCTTTCGCTGCTCAATAAAGGCGCATTCAAAGTCAAAACGCACCATCGTGTTGAGGAGGAAATTTGCGGCGCTCCGCAGCTCCTGCCAGAGCATAGAGAAACGGTCGGCGTCGCTCGCGGCATGCTCAAGAAGGTAGCGCCGAACCAAAGCCTCGTTAAAGGTGCTTGCCGTTTCGGTGAGCGTCATGGGGAATTCTGTCTGTACCACGGGAAGATCGCGCATGATCCAGTAATGGAAGGCATGCCCGAGTTCGTGTCCCTGCTGCAGCACGGTTGTAATGGTGCCCATATAACTTGAGAAGACGCGCGGGATCCGAAATTCATTGAAGCGCGAATAAAAGGCTCCGCCGATTTTCTTGTCTGATGGCGCCGCATCGACCCAGCGGCTGCGAAGCATCAATTCGATAAAATCCGACATTTCCGGATCTACGGCGCCCAAAGCCTTCTTCACAATGTCAATGCCTTCGGCATAAGGAATCAGCGCAGGGACCGCGTTTTTGCCCTGCTGGGGGGCCGGTGCCATCAGGTCATACACGGCGAGCCTGCGCGCATCCTTTTCAAAATAAGGTGCTCTGAGCCGTACCGCCTCCCGAATCTCGTCGAGATGGCGCACAATCGCTTCCCGCATGGCAAAAAGCGCTCCTCGGCTCATGCGGTTCTGCGCGAGAGATACATCCACGGCATCAACGCCTGCCCGCCCGAAAGCGGCGAGCCGGAAGCCATGAAGTTCATTGAGAAGCGCTGCGTAAAGTTCCGCCCGTTCGCCATAGGACTTCGCAAGACCAATATTTACGTTTCGGCGCAATGTCCGGTCAGGCGCCCCTTTAATGACGGATACAAGCTTGGCTGCACGGATACGTTCAGATTCGCCTTGACTGTTCTCAGCCTCGAAGTCAACCCCTTTTTGGAGCGCCTTAAAAACAGCCCCAAGCGGCAGAAAACACTTTTCTTCGAAGTCAGAGAGCCACTCACGATCGCTCGGCGAGAGCTTTCGGTGCCACTCATTTTTTCGCTCGCAAATCACAAAGCGCCAATCAGCGAGCGGCGATGACTGCCAAAGCGCATCGTCTGCCGGCAGGGCTTCAGCCGCCTCAAAGAGCGGCAGTGCCGCGGCTTCAAGTTTGACTTGGAGCGTACCCACAGCACCTGCTGCTGCAGAAGCTTCTTCATCACCCGCGTCCTTTGCCCCCTGACACTTCGCAAAAGCAGCGAGCGACGAAATTAATGTATTGGCTTCATCGAACTCTTTGAAATGATCAGCCAGCGCCTCACGGGCAACGGGCCGTTCCATGGAATGGAGCGCATTAAGAAGTGCCGCCGCGCGTTCAATGCTTTGATTCCACTTCTCTGAACCGACCGAGCCGTAGGCGTCATCCATCGACCATTCAGGAGCCTGAAGAATGCTCTGCAGATCCTTCGTCATTTTTTGTTATTTCCTATTCGTCGAAGACATCAATCAAAGAGAGAGCCAGAAAGCGAAGATGTGGTGAGCAATCAGGCCTGCGATCGAAGGCACGCTTGCACGCTTAACGAGTTCAAGCGGCGACATTTTGAGCATTGCGGCAATGGCGACCACAACGCCGGCAACGGGCGAAAGCGGTCTGGCAATGGTTGAAGCCTGATGCATCGGCAAAACGAGCATCACCGGGTTGACGCCCATGTCCTTGGCGATCTTCGGCACCATTTCGATCAGCGGGTAAAAGGACGCGCCGTTCGACCCCGTAATGATGGTGACGAGCGTCGTGATCACTACGAAAAGGATGGACATGCCGATCGCACCGGCACCGACTGCGCTCGAGAGGTTAACGATCGCATCCACCATGCCGAGCGCCTTGAAGCCTTCGGCAAAAATACCGGCTGCAATAACGAGTGCCACCACACCGGACATGGCCTTGCCCATGGACATCAGAAACGCCTTCAGTCCGGCCCCCAATTTCTCGATGCTGCCGCGCCAGCGCACAGCTTCACAAATCATCGCAATCGCAACGCAGAAGAACATGAGGGTTGTGATGTCGAGTTTGATGGAGTCGATGCAGTAGCGGGAGAAAACCACCACAAAGATCATCGGCAGGAAAGGCAGAATGGCGTAGAACTTCGGCGCCGCAGTGCTCGGCTTCTTCACATCCTCGCCTTCAAAGACAAGCTGCTCGCCCATATGTTCTTGGGGATTCCAGCCCTCGCGGCGGTCGAGATACTTCTGCCAGAAAACATGGGCAAGACCCATAACCAGAACGGTGGGAAGCGCTGCGGGAATTTTGAATACAAAAACGTAATCAAGAATCGAGAGGGAGCAGGCCTTCGCTGCAGCCGCAGTTGAGCCGCCGATGAGCACGAGTGAAGCCGCACCGGAGGTGACAAAAACCGCACCGATTGCCTTCTTGTTCATGCCGAGGGCTGCAAGCGCCGGGCCCATCAATGCAAGGCAGAGCACGCCGAGACCCACTGCGGAGGTAATCACCATGGAGACCGCCTTGCCGAGAAGGAAGGCCAGGAACACCAGCGCATAAGGGCTCTTGATGATTGAAAGCGGCTTGATCGCGATATTCACAAAAGCATCATTCGCACCGATATGGGTCATATAGGAGGCAAAACCCACCATCGTCATAATGAGGAGACCCAGACCGGCGAGACGAGTCGAGAACATGTAGCGGATGAACTCGATAATGTTCAGGTAGTCGTTTCCAGTCGGAAGCGCTTTTTTGGGCATGAATGTGCCCGTATCAAAGAAAACAGAGAAAGCAAGCATGGCAACGCCGCTTGCAATGAGAATAAAGGGCGCGTACTTCCCTTTTACGATCGCCCATCCGACGAGGATGAGTATGATGCAACCGAAGATAATTCCGGCCATGAAAGTCTCCTGAGATCAGACTGCAGCCAGGATCCGGGTCGTGTTTTTCCGGGTATTTACGCCCGCTGCACTCTTTCAATGCATTCCATTCTGCTCAGCCGCCTGCACCCTGCCTAGGGTTTGTCGGGATGGTCAGACTGCTTCCGGGGGTACTCCCGTACCTCCCATTGCTTAGAGCCAGAGCAAAATGCGGTGATCCGCCCCCTTCCAGCACCATCCAATTTCTGTCACACTGACGTTAACCCTTGTCCGATAGGTGGTTCTACTACCACCGCTTTTTATATGAAACAGACCAACGCCCTGCCCTCCTGGGCTGACGACGGTGCGGCCAATGTCCGCAGCGCCAAGTTTCAGGAACTCTCCTTCAGTCTTGACGTGACGCTCGGCGCTTTGGCTGGAGCTACGGCAGCCGCGGCCGAGAGACCTGGAACCTATCTGGAAGTCCTCCAGCTCTTTGCGCGAGGCCAAGACCTCGTGAAGACGCTGCGGACGATCTGCCGCGCACATCTTGGTCTTTCTGCAGCGGATACGGCAGCAGTCAAAGCCAGGGGGGATATCGGACACAAAGCCGCAGAGCTCAACAAACTCGTTGAGCCCATTTTTCGCGATCTGGCTGAGCGTGCGTCCAATGACCCTATTTTTAGCGCTCACCCCGAACTGCGTCTTTGGAAAGAGGCAAGACGCCTGCGCGGCACCATTCTCGACGACCTCCCGCCCGACAAAGTCGCTTTTGCAAATGATGTTTCCGCATCGGTGCTCGAACCGGTCCGCGCTTTGCACACCCACCTCACGAGCACTATGGCGCTCAATGTCAAGGACTCTGACGGCCATTCGCGTATCCAGGGCTTCGGCGCAAGCATTGCTGTTCTCAAAAATGCAGATGATCCTGTATTGAGGCGCACAACTTTTGAGGCGATGAATGCTTGGTTCGCATCACACTCTCCGAGCTTTCTGGATGTTCTCAACGCTCACACAGGATTTCACCTTGCGCTCTTAAAGCTCGCCGGAGAAGAGCTCTTTCCCTATGTCATGCGTTCTGAACGCATGGATCTGCGCGTCTACCGAGCACTCTTTGATGCCTTGGAGGCCCGGCTGCCGCGCATTCGGCTGGCTGTTTCGCTTCGGCAGCGCGCTTTTGGCGATGGGCCAATGAGAGTTTGGAATCTCCTCTCGCCGTCGCCAGACGCGCTATATACAAAAGGCCGATTTTTTTGGGGTGCCATTGAGGATCTGAAACTCGCTTTTGCCCAGCTCGACCCAGAATTCACCAAATTCCTCGACACTGCTGCGCATTTGGGCTGGATTGACGCACATGGTCAGTCGATGAAAACCGGCGGCACTTGGTGTGATGATCTGCCGGCTCTCGACGCCGTCAGGATTCTTGCAAACTATCTTCCCACGCTCTCGGGCGAAGCGGCATTGTCACATCTCCTTGGCGCGGCCTGGCATATGCAGGTGCTTCACCAGGCCCCTGCTCCCGCGCGAGTGCCGATGCTTGCGATGACGGAACTCGCCGGAAACTTTAGCGAAACCGTTCTTTCCCGGTCGCTGCTGCGTGCCGCGGAGAATACGCCGGAGGAAAAACTTCACCGCTGGCAGATGCTCAAACGTCTCACCAACTGCCTGCTCACGATCCCTGCGCGCCACCGTCTTTTGAAGCACATTCTTCTTGAACGTCAGAAAGGTTTGCTGTCGCTCGAAACGGTAAACAAACTGTCCGTCGAGTCATGGCATCACTATTTTGGGGACGCTGCAGTGGGTGAAGACCGCTATGTCTGGGCCTATAAAACGCACTTCTACCGCACGCAGCCCGTCTTCTACGATTGGCAATACACTTTTGGTTTTCTGCTCTCACAAGTGCTGGCTGATCAGTTCGAGCAGCACGGATCCAGCGCCTCCGGAGCCAACCTCAAATCAGTATGGATTGACAGCGCCACGCTTCCCGCCAACGACTTTGCGGCAAAACATTTGCACGCTGACCTCGCCAGTCAGGCTTTCTGGCTCAGAGCAGTAGACCGTGCGCTTCTGCCTGTCAAGCGGCTTGAAAACAAACCAGATTATTTCTCTTCATAGACGGTCACCCGTCCTGCAGGAGAGGAAACCAACGCCGGCGAGGAGATTGCTGTTCTAGGCTTCTCGAGTGAGTAACACATTGAATGAATGGCGGTCCTCGATTCTGCGGATGAATAGTCTAGGCAATACTCTTGCGTAATTCGACGATTCCAAACACCTTGCAAATCGCTATTAAGGCTCTTCAGGATGTCCCAAGCCCTTAGCAGGATAACGAAAGGTATTTTCAGTCGATTAGCTTCCAAGTTCTCTAAAGTTAAATTCACATCAAAACAGCTAGACCATGCTTGTCTAATACATTCATTAAAACGATAACCGATGGAATTATTGGATTTTTCCCGCATTCCCATTTTGAAATAGTGGAAACTGATGTACCCAGGAGCTGCCCTAGCGCCGCCTGAGATAAATTTAATTTTCGGCGAATCTGAGCAAACTGACGTCCATCCATTTCTTTTGACACCGCCGCCATTGGAAACTGCGCACTAACACGTTCATATTCTTTTTTATCAATCAATTTCTGAGCATAGAGAATTTCATTAATATCATTAATACTCTCTCTCAACGCATCTGACATTTTGACAGACATCTTAAATTCCTTGAGTTGTCGAAGATTCATCTAAAATCTGAACTAAAGAACCATTTGCAATCAATTTTTCGATATCCGCATCTTCTAGTTCTAAAAGAAGTACAGTTTGCTGTTTAAAACATCGTAATTGATCACTAGGAATATTGACAAAATCGCTCTTTGCCCAAATTGCAAGAATAAACTATCTCCCATTGAAACGACTAGCAATAATTGTTCGCAAACCGCCCGATTTACCTCGTCCTTCAATAGGGATACGTTTTTTATATTAATTTGAACCTAAATCAGCATCTGTCAACCCTGCTGCAATTTCGGCACAGGCTGCTGCCATCATTTCATCCGAGCAATGAAGTTTACGCATTGCCCTCGCAACTCCTTTTAAAGCCAAAATTGCCATCAACCATCACCATATGATGAAGAGATATAGTATGCAATGCTATAGCATGAAAGCCTATCTATTACGTACTTCACTATCACGATCCCGCAGAACTGCTTGGAAGATAACCTGACTACCCACAGCTTCACGCATTCGATCTAAAGAAAACCCCCGAATCCGAAGATCCGAGGGCGAAAGCGATGCCGCATCTTTCCAATGCGGCATGGCAGAGATTATTTTTTGAAACTCGAGCGGCTTAGAAGCGATAGCTCATGCCGACCGAATAACGGTAGTCTTCCTGATATTCCGAACCGTTCGCGCGTTCAAGCGTACCGTAGAAATTGAGGTTCTTCGACGTGTTGAACTGAGCGCCAATACCGTAGGAAACCCAAGTTCCGCCGATGTCAACGCTGAGATCACGGGAGACGCTGCCAAGCGACGCCGTGTAGTCTGCATCACCCAGGAAATCGTGATTGACGGATGCATGAGCGTAGACCGTACCGGCACCTTCAGCGAAGGACGCACCGATACGAGCACCGAGACGGCCAACCAGCGTCTGGAAGTCATCCTGCTCAACTCTCACGTCATTGGCGCCGGTGAAATCATCACCCTTTACGAAACCGTAAGCGAGTTCGGCCTGAGGTTCAACATAGAACGTGTCGTTGAGCTTCCAGTGGTAGCCCACTTCAGCAGAAAGTCCGAACGTCGTGTTGTTGTAGGATCCCTTAAACTCGCTCGCATCGCTGTAGGCAGTGATGTCCGTTGAGAGACGGCCAATACGACCCACAAAGTCAACGTACGCTCCGCAGTCAAAGAACCCGGAGAGGTACGCTGCGAGCGAATAACCGTCCGAATCAGCAGAACCGTTCGAGAATTTGCCTTCACCGTCCGTATAGCTGAAAGCGCCGCCCACCAGCCAGGTGTTGTTGATGCGGTAGTCACCGCCCGCCTGAATCGAATTGGCTTTGAAGTCAATCGACACATTGTCGTCGTAGGAGCTGTCGTAGCCGTAGACGCGGGCCCAAGCACCAATCGTCGTCGAGGAATCACGAACATCGCCAAGGCGCTGGCTGATGTGGTTCACTTCGTTGCGCCACTGGACCAGCGTCATGGCGTTGTAGTTGCCGAATGCGTCCAACGACTGGTTTGTTGTTCGAGAGGTGATATTGCCATCGTTGTCAGCAGTCCAGGCGTCGGAAAGGGCGCCGCTTTGACCGGCAAAGCTATTGGAACCGCCTGCATTTTCATTATTTTTAATGGTGGTTGCCTTTTTCAACGCGGCCGTAGCTTCTTCGGGAGTATTGAACGTATCGTTCAGTGCTCCGCCAGCAGCGATGACCAGATCTTTCTTTTGATTGTCTTTAACCGTGACCGTTGATTTGGCATCATTGAGAGTAATTGAAGAGCCTCCAGTACCGGTCAAGATAGCGGCCTCGAACGCTCCTCCATTCATCTCCACATTGGAATTATTTAATTCCACGGTTCCTGCCGAGAAAAACTGCTTGTCTTCCCCAGATTTAAATTCAGCGTTGGTCAAGCGTAAGGTCGAGGCCTGGTCAAGAGATACTTTGCCGTTCGAGTTAACGGTTATTGCTCCATTCTCAGTTCGCGACCCGAGCTCTACTTCAGTTCCCTTGTTTCCACGCGTATCAATTGAGAAGTATCCATTGAGAGTCAATTCATCCGCATTCACCTTGACTGATGCGTTACTACCCCGGATCGCACTTCCTTCAGTATCAGAAGCAGACAAGACTACTTGCTTTGCATTCAGCGAAACACTTACATTTTCCGAAGACTGCGTCTGTGTATTTGCTGCATATATCGCCGCATACTTTTCAGCGTTGCTTTTAATTTTGATAGTGTCGCCTGTTAAATTTAACACCAATTTACTGGCCGTTAACTCTTGTTCATTAAACAAATAGGTTGTAACACCAAAATATTTTCCGCCTTCAATATTGATATTTTTTGCGTTAATGTCTAGCTTGAAATTAGCAGATCCCACCCAGGTCCCAGAACTACTACTTGATTTATTGGTAATTTCCATACCGGTAGCGGCACCATAGACATTGAAATTGTTAACATTACTAACATTCAAAGGCGTGTATTGCTTAGATTGATCAATATCGCTAGATGCTGCAATTTGAATACCAATATTTGTACTACTGTGAATATTGACAGTATCCACATCCTCAAAAATCAAACTTGGAAAATTTTCTGAGGATGATTGGATCATAAATGTACTACCCCGAGAGTAGGCATCTATGGTTCCAATATTCGAGAATTTGACATCACCACCATTCCAGTTCAAATGAGCAATCTGATCAACTTGGAGAGGTGTTTCCGCAGTGCCGAACTTGACTAATGTTATCGAAGGTAACCGTACCACCGTTGCTCGTAATAATCGGGTTGTTGTTATTGCGATCCGACTTTAGAGCAGTGGTCGTTAGAAATTCCAAGCTGTCTAAATTCTTAACAACAATGGATGCGCCGTCGCCATCGGCTCTTAGGAATGAGTCTGTTTTTGCGCTCTCATTTTTAAAAATAAGATTGAACGACTTTACTTCGTCGCCTGAAAAAACATAACTCTTATTAGTGGTTGCGTTATACCACTCCGAAGCATCCGTACTCTTAACAAAAGGTGATGTGTCCTTATCAATGTTGATTGATTCGGCGTTCACCCCCCCCCCGACAGTCATCAATGAAGCCACCAAAATGGCAATGTATGTTTTCTTCATTCGAATCAGCTCCAAATCTCAGTCAAAGCAAGAACTTAGAGACCGCCCGGCAGGGCGCAGTCTTCAAGCCGCAAAGAGTTCGTCGGAACGCCTGCACGGTTTCTGTTTGCGCAGTGTTTTCCTTTAGTAGCGAACCTCTTGCAACTCTACGTGCTCCTTCCAATTTCAGCAATAAATAAACATTTGTATTCGCATAGAAACATTAACGTCTTTCTTTGATTAAATTGATGAAAACAAAATACATGGATCTTTAACCCTCAATTTTTTGATCACTTTGTTGCTGTTTCAACACTTCTGTTTACCATCTCAATCCCATAAAACAGTACTGATGCCGTTCTAAATGTTTATGTCAGTATCCTGAGATCGTTTGATGGCCATGTCATTCTTGACCGTTGTCGAAGATAGGAGCGTTGGATTATCTGACACGATCAGGCCTTAATGCCCTGAAGCAGACAGGCACATACGAAAATGCCAGGGAAAACGCCGGTTTATATGCACCAACTTCAGCTTGTTGGAGGTCCAATCGTCACTGACAATCGGATCGTCCTTTCGAGCCAGCTCCAATATCTTTGGTTTCGAAGTTGGCCCACACGTTCACGCCTTTAGCGCGCTGCGTAAGGACGGAGGTTCGAGCAATAACGGCGTCAGCCCTCTGATGGACAGCAGGGGCAAAAAAAGTCACTGCATGCAGCCAGACTTCTGCGAGATGAGAAGTTGACCTACCCTGTCAGACGTTTCGTGTTTCATCTCATATACCAGCTACAGGCCTATTGCGACCGAAGCGATAACGATAAAGAGCAATGGCAGGTACCCGAAGGCCGTGGCGTTGAGTTCCATGTTAAGTCCTCAAAAATACGGAAAATGGCACGTTTCGTAAACAATATTGTGACTATTCCAACGCGGAAAAACACACGAGCAGTTACGCTAAATGATCTGCGGCAAAGTCTCTCGCAGACGTTCATAGGAACAGTTAATAGAGATCCGCTATTAACGCAGACAACCGCCGCTTCAGTTGCCGCAATCCCCTTCTGCCGCATTGAAGCCACTCCGGTGAGCGCAGAGGAATAAAAAAATGCTTCATTTGAAGCACCCCTATGTGCCGGCTTGCTTTGGTACTTTCAGCCTAAATGCAGAGCACCGATCGGACTCAAACAGTTCCGTACATTCGCTGCACAATGCGCCATCCTGCGCTCTTCTTCGAGCATCGCCCGATTTTTTTCTTTCTCATCCTTTTGATAGTTTCAATCACGACGTGCCGTGATACTTCATCAAACTCATTGGCAAAGGAACTGCTTGCACAGTGAACCAAAGACATGGCGTTGTCGGCAAGCGACTGCAGCCTTGCTTTGTCGAAGGAAACGGTCTTGACAGGAGCCGAGCAGGAAAAGCCTAAGACGACTCATCGCTCTCGATCCGGTCCATCCTGCTCAACTGGATTCTTAGGTAGAAAGACTTCGAACGTGAAAATCCGTTTAACTGTCGTTTGCGTAATTTTTTTGAATGAGATGGTGCATTCGACCTATTCAGGCCGCTTCAGCTGAACGTGCCTTCAGATTTATTTCGCTGATTGATCCTCGTGCTTTTGAGCCTCCCTGTTCTCTTTGCGGCATACGTATACATAGAGAATCATGAGAATAATCCCAAATAACGACAACGACCCAGCAATCCAGCAATAAGCAGTTTGTTCGTCAATCAAAGCAGTTTCTCCAAAGTCATGCGGCGGAGTGTCAATCCTAAAAGCAGAACCGCTCAAACAAAAACGAAATTATTACGAGACTGGCAAAGATGATAGATGACGTACGGGATCGGGATCAGAAAACCTGCGGACTGCAATTCTCAAAAAACTTATCACATCGGCAGCAAGGTGTGATGAAACGAAGCTGAACTTATAGTTATTCCATTTGCCATGAAGCTCTGCACTGATCGTACCACCCGATTTGGTGTTCGAGACATGGCATACCCCCGTAGACAAGAAGCATGGTGGCATGCATGCCGCCACCTGCCCATCCATACCTACCGCGGCCGGGCAAGGAATTCATGGTGCAAGCCGTGGATGGAGCCCCTGCAAAGGGTGTAAAAACGACAAAGCCCGCTTGCAGGCGGGCTAAGTCAATGATGCAAGGAACGGTCATGACACACCAAACCCTTGCTTCGTGTTTGATCATACCACAGCACTTATCGATCGCGATTGACGGCGGCGTCCATCTTGATGGACTCTCGCTCGTTATCGTAATCGTGCTGTGGATTATGATCCGCAAGAAGCCTTAAGGCACAAGGGTCGTCACTTCGGGACGGCCCCTCTTGCGTCACACCCGAATATAGCTCGTCATCAAAACCCAAAATTCTCAGGAAATAGCGCTTAATCTTTCTCATCCCTTTTCAGCGACGTCGGCTCAACCAGTACGACAAACTCATACAGTTTTCGTGTCAGCATGTTGATTCTCTAACTATTAGCGGAACCCCAGTGCGTCATGCTGACGCCGCGCAGATCCCGGTCACTCTTCCAACTAATGATGAAGACCGTTTCGCAGAAACATCCGAAAGATTAGAAGATCAAAGCAACGGGTTTTACCCGAATCCATCGTGCCGATAATCAGCATGTGACCTTCTGAATGTGACACGGGCTGAAAGACTTCCCCTCCTCACGCACCATCGCATCGTGAATCCAAGGCTGCTGACGATTGTTCTGCGGCAGCTCTGCCGGTGAATAGTCACCGCAGAGCTCCTCCTTTCCTTTGGGGTTTCCGCTGTCCGGGAGGAGCCGTTCTGCGGCTTGCTTAACGCCGCGTCGTGTTTAGATACCAAGCGATCACAAGGACCGCCGCCAGAACACCGTCAACATGAATGTCACCGGTGCACACGAGTATCGTGTGTGGCATAATCTCCCACGAGGACAGAGATGCTCCTAACATCACATATCTCCTCATGTTGGCAAGCCCGGTGTTGAGACCACCGGGCTTCGTCGTAATAACCTCTTGCGAGGACCTCAACGGCCGGAGCCGTTGTTCTTTGCTAAGAGCGGATTGTTAATCAAAACTCCCGGATAACTGATCCCTAATTTTTCAGGACCCGGGGCGGATTTTCAAGCCAAGAAGCGCGAGCATATCGCGCTGCTTTTTCGTAATGGTGCGGGTCACCCATGCGTTGGCTGTGTGGCGCTTGTCAGCCTGAATCTGCTTCAAGATCGTGAAAAGACAATCGATGG
>ERZ824600.4430-NODE-4430-length-12356-cov-28.890090_pt1 | contig 12356 bp, 11 predicted proteins | sample MGYA00519933_ERZ824600 | MGnify/ENA primary metagenome ERZ824600 (study PRJEB31778, sample SAMEA3449178) | human gut metagenome | biome: human gut; feature: human-associated habitat; material: faeces | place: United Kingdom | collected 2010/2012 ... | reverse complement strand
AATGCAATATTTTCTTATTTTCTTTGATCTAAAAAATGAATTTTAAACCAAAAAAAGATCCTTATTTAGGATCATTCTTGATTGCTAACAAATAAGCAATTTTCTTCATTTTCTTCAAAATAAAAAACTATTAACAATTTTTATTTTGTCAATAGTCTCCATTTTTAAAGGATATTTTTCAATTATTTATCTTTTTTAGCTTCTTTTTTATTAACTTTTCTTGGCAATAATAAAGTAGTTAAATAAGAAGCAAATTCAGGTTCAATTTTTCTAACAAATTTAATAATTTTAGTAATATTAGTAAGATTTATTTCAAAAGTAGAATCATAATTTAAATCAAAAATTTGAAAAAGAGCTTCAACAGTTGCTTTTACTTTTTGATTATCAAGTTTTGCTAACTCTATTGAAGTACTTTTATGAACATTGGAACTTACCATTGATAGTTTTCCTGGAACAAAAAATTCTCCAAAAATATTCCAATTAATAGGATAATGTTCATTTATAGCAATATCTTTACTTTTTATTACTTGATATTTAGTGTTATTTAAAAGGACTCCAACTAAAGAACCTGTAGGTAAAATGTTTTCTAAGATCGGTTCAATTTTTTTAAATTTTTCGCTTGTAAATTCTTTTTCTCTAAAACCTGGTCCATCAAAGTTATAAATTTTTTTAATCTTTTTAAATTGACGTGGTGGTAATTCCATAACACTAGCCATAGCTAGATTACCACCCTTACTGTGACCAACAACAAACACATTTTGATCTTGAAATTTAATATTTCTTTTTAAATAAGTGATCGCTAACTCTTGGGTATAAGTTGGATATTCATATATTATTCGTAGATTTTCAACCCAACCAATAAAAGCCCCATCACTTCCTTTAAAACTGACTATAGTCTTATTTTTAACTCTAAATGTTGCAGCTCCAAACTGAGTTTTTTCATCAAGAATGATATCAAAATTAGATATTTTTAAATTTTTATATCTTTTTGAGTCTTTAATCATTTCTAGAATTTGAAAACAATATGGTGTTAATATTTCTTTAGTTGGTTTATCATATTCTTTAGCATAATTATAAAAATCTAATAAAGCTTTTTCTTTTTTAAAAGGTTTTATAGGCAAATAAACTAAAAGAGCACATAATAGATTATCAATTCTATTCCAATGATTTTCTTCTAAAGAGCAATCTTTATAATATTTTAAATAATCAATTATATTGTACATACAAATCTTCCTTTTCTCTAGAACATTTTAACACAATCAATAAAAAAAAGATAGTTTTCACTATCTTAAATTGTAACAATTATTCCTGTTACTAAAATAAGTACTAAGAATATTTTAGCAATAAATTTCAACCATTTTGAATAATCAATTTCAAAATATGATAAACCAGCTATTAAAATATAACTTGTTGGTAAAACCATCATGGCTAAACCGGTTGTCATTTGCATTGCTAAAGCAGCACTTGCTAAAGTTGAACTATTAGTTGAAAGCGTTTTTAAATAAGTAGTTAAAGAATTAGCAAGGAAAATAGGATTATTTAAAAGAACATTTTCAACTGGTGTTGCTAAAGCTGTCTTAAATACTAAAGAATCATTAGAACCACCAAAGATTTTATAAACTAAAGTATCAATAAAATTATAACCATTTTTACTATTATAATAATACATAAATATTAAAGAGCAAAGTGTTGTATAAAAGGCCACTTTTAACATTGGCTTAGCTCCAGTTTTGAAAGCTTCAATTAAATCTTTAATTTTGATTTTATAAGCTAAACCTGTAACTAAAATAATAATTATAATCATTATAGCTAATTCTTTAGTTCCCCAGTTACCTAAAGATGAAAAACCATTTAAAATTTTAATATTTGCTAAAACATTATTAGATATGTTAGCAAATGTCTTTATATTTAAACATTCACTCCAATTGTATAAACCAATTCCAGCAATAGCAATAAATAATAAAAATATAGCAATTAAAGGAAATGATGATTTAGTTGTTTCTAAAGTTGGTTCTAATTTATTAACGTTTTCTTCTTTAGAATCAGGCTTTTTTTCTTTTAAAATGAAAGTAACTCCTATTATTACAATAGTTATTAAGAATAGTAAGCATCTTACCTTAATTAGACTTAATGAATTTATTCCTAATAAGTAGTTAATAACTGAACCTAGTCCTATTAAAGATGCAAATGTTGCAAGAATAATTGATCCAACTGTTGCTAACATTGTTTTATATTTATTAAAACCTAGTTTAAAAAGAACACTAGCAAAAAATGGAACAAATACAAATGAAAAAGCTGCTGAGCCCATAATTGATTCAATTGTTAAGAAAAAAATGCTTGTCAAAATTATAAATAAGACTTTTTTATTAGCAAATTTAGAAGCAAAATTATCGACTACTCTTTTGTAAACTCCTGTTTCATTAAAAACACCATACATACCACCGATTAAAATAAATATTAATCCATATTCAGCAAATAAATAAAACGATTGATATGGTAAAGAAATAATATCGCCTATTCCTAAAGCTGTACTAGTATCAGCTTTATAGTATTCACCATTATAAATAAGGCCACCTTTAATAAACCAAGATAATAATGCAAATATAAAAAGCGTAACTAAAATTGTTTTAAATAAATTATATTTTTTCATATAATCTCCTTTCTTATCTCCCATTTAATTATAGTTAAAATTTATAATTTTTACAATATTTTTTTAAAATATGATATTATATAAATTATGAAGGAATGATTTTATGATTTATCGTAATAACAAAAGATATTATACTTTAGATAATTTCTATTTTGAAAAATTTGGTTCTAAAGTAGCTAAAATAAGTTTAGATGCTGGTTTTACTTGTCCTAATATTGATGGAACGCTAGGAACTGGTGGTTGTATTTATTGTTCTAGTAAAGGTTCAGGTGATTATGCGGGACACGGTGATGATCTAGTTAAACAATTCTACGAAATAAAAGAAATAATGGATAAAAAATGGCCAAATAGCCAATATATTGGTTACTTTCAAGCTCACACTAATACTTATGCTCCTGTAAGCGTTTTAAAAGAAAAATATGAAAGTATATTAAATATTCCTGGAGTAGTTGGCTTAAACATTGCTACCCGTGCAGATGCAATAAGTGATGAATGTTTAGATTATTTAGAAGAATTAAATAAAAAAACTTATCTTACAATTGAGCTTGGATTACAAACAATTCATGAAAAAACATCTATTTTAATTAATAGATGTCATACTCTAAAATGTTTTACTGATATGGTTAAACGTTTAAGAGAAAGAAATATTAATGTTGTTGTTCATATTATTAATGGGTTACCATATGAAACTAAAGAAATGATGCTTGAAACAGCAGAATTTTTAAATACTTTAGATATTCAAGGAGTTAAAATTCATATGTTACATATTTTAAAAAATACCAAATTAGCTAAAATGTATGAAAGTGAAAAATTTCATGTATTAACTAAAGAAGAATATATCGATATTGTCTGTGATCAACTAGAAATTTTAGATCCAAACATCGTTATTAATCGTATTACTGGTGATCCTAAAGTTGATGATCTAGTAGAGCCAACTTGGTTAATTAAAAAATTTACAGTTTTAAATGATATTGACAAAGAACTAAGAAGAAGAGATTCATATCAAGGTATAAAAAAATCCAAGATATCGGTTCCTAGTGATAAAAAACCTGGTATCCCAGGTGGGCATCACATTACTAACTTCAGGATTCTTAAGAGTATGTTAAGCGTTCAACACCATTAGTAAATTAGATTCCCTATTATTATCATTTAGTGGTTTTTTTCAAAGTAGGTTCCCGTCTATCCTAGACAATTATATTATAGCAAATAAATTTCTACTTGTCTAATGTTTAGTGATTATATTACCTTTTTTGATTTTTATAAAGAAACAATTACATCATCATTAATAGGTAAAATAGTATTTTGTTTACTTTTTTGCTCACCTATTATTTCATTTAATTTATTTAAATTCCGTCATTCTCATTTTTGGTTTAAATTATATCTTCAAAAGTGCTATATATTAATTTTTTTATATGGTTTTATAATTGATAAACCATTCACTCAAATTTTATAATTATAATAATCTTCTTTAATTATTGAATAAGCTTCTAATCCCATAGGTTTGTTACTTATTTTATCAATCATTCTATTACGTAATGTTCCTTCAAATTTCATTCCTGCTTTTTTCATAACTTTACCACTTGCAATATTCGAGCTTAAATGATTCGCATAAATAGTTTCTACTCCAACTTCTTCAAAAAAGAATTTTATAACTCTTTTTAAAGTTTCCGTAGCAAAACCTTTATTCCACCATCGAGAACCAAAACAATATCCTACTGCTACTGTTTTATTAACATCGTCTACTTTTACAGCCGTAATAGAGCCTATAACAGCTTGTGAAGATTTTTCTACAACTAACCATTTATAAGAATTATTTTTTTCGTAGCTTTCTTGCCATTTTTCCATTAATTTAATTGCATCATCCACACTTTGATGTTGATTCCATACTACATATTTTGACACTAACGGATCTTTGCCATAATTTTCATACACTTGAGTAGCATCATCTAAGGTACCTTTTCGTAATAATAATCTTTCAGTTTCTAAAATAGTTGTTCCTGCATTATTCATATTTTTTAACCTCTTTTTCTAATATACTTTTAGATATTTTGTAAAATTAATTTAATGCATCATTACTACCATTTTACCATTTAATTTCTTATAAATTAATATTAATTGTAACATTTTTATATAAATTTAAATGAGATATTACCTCTAAAATAAAAAAATGTTAACAAATTTATTCTGCTAACAATTTGAATAGAAAGTCAAATAACTTTCTATTTTTTAAAAGGATTTTTAGTATATATATATATTCCATGACCTTCTAAAATTACCTTTTTTGATTTTTATAAAGAAACAATTACATCATCATTAATAGGTAAAATAGTATTTTGTTTACTTTTTTGCTCACCTATTATTTCATTTAATTTGTATAATAATTTTTTATAAGTAATCTCTTCATTTTGATCATTATAAATAACAAAATTGTTATTTTTTTCTTCTATGAAATATTTTATAATTAAACTAAGATATAATTCTTTACGATTAATATCGTCAGTAATAAAGTATTCTTCAAAATATTTAGCAATAACATATAATTTCATTTTATCAGTGTCTAATCCTGAAATTATATTTGGTAAAACATTAGTTATACGAATATATTTTAAAAGTGATTCTAAAGAATCTAAATATTTTTCTAATAATTTAGCACTTTTTAAAGAAAAACTAACGACATCAGATGATATTGAATATCTATTTAATATTTTTTCTTGTTCATTACATCTATTAATTTTATTTATTGAAACTTTTGATAAGTTACTTAAATTCATATAGTATTCATCCAATAGACTTTTACCTTTTAAGAATCTTGAATACAACAAAGGAAATTTATTTAATAATTCATTTTCAGTTTTAATATTTTTTAATTCTTCAACTTTTGAAGTTAATTCTAGATCAGTATTAGCATTATATATTAAACGCATTTTTTTCTTTAATTCTATTCTATTAAAAGTTATTTTATCAATCGTATTTTTAGAATTACCATATATTACTAAGCTATCACTAAAAGTTTCACCTAAAATATTATAAGACCAATAAGACTCTTGAATATTCATGTAGGATTTGATTAAAGAATTAAAGTCGATTTTAACTCTTCTAGGTAGTTTAGAACATTGAGCTAAAAAGTTTTTAGTATTAACACTTGTTAATAAAAAACTGCGCATTTTATTATCCCCCTTTTGCTTAAAGTATTTTATCACATAAAAATAGAAAGTCAAACAACTTTCTATTTTTTAAAAAGATTTTTAGCATATATATCCGTTCCACGACCTTCTAAAAGATGTGTTTTAGCAAAACTAAAGGCTTCTTCTAAATTAGGGCGATATTCTATAGGATACATAGCTAAAATTTGATCTAAAAGTTCACTTTCTTTTATAACTTCTAAATTACTTGTAAAACTAATTTGCCCCAAGAACTGAAGTAAACGCCACCACATACCCATTATTGGGTTAAAATCATATCTTTTATTTATTTCTTGTAAATCTATTTGCTCTAAATTAAAGAATTTTTCTTTTAAATCATCGGGCATTTTAAATAGTCGGGGATCAACCATACTTGGTGCTAAAGCTAAACGTGTTACCTTGCTTGCTTGTTCATAAGTTAAACCATTGTAATTTAAAATATCTTCAATAGAAACACCCCAACGTTTACTGAATTCTTCTAAACTTTGATTTTCAATGATTTCAGTGCCATTATAATTTCTTAAAGCTTTATTAAAGAAAATAGTTGGTCTAATTACAGGATATTCACCCGTTAAATGTTGATACAAGATATCAATACAATCAACATCTTTAATTAATTGGGTTAAAACTGCATATATTTGGGTTTCAACTTCATTAAAGCCTTCAATATCTCTTAAAGCATCATTAATGTTGCACTTTAAAATATTTTCATCAATACGATTATTTTTAGGATTAAACTCACCTACTAATTTACAATCTTGATGATGAAGAACTGCTTGAGCAATTACTTTAGCAAAACCAAATTTTTCATTATAAGTTTTAAGTATGCCTTTTTTGGTAAGCAAAATATGCCCGGCTTCTGAGTGATTACGGGCCGGAATAGGAACGCTTAACTCTTGAAATCTTTTAGAATATTTAAAGAAGTCTCTTCCTATTTGGTTCCGATATCCTGATTCACTATAAGCATCATTCCAGGTAGCATATTCAAATCTTCCAATATCATGAAGTAAAGCAACAATACGCACAATTTTAGTAAAATCAGCGTTTAAACCAATATTTTTACTTACTTTAAGAATACTTTCGACTACTCTTGATGTATGATTAACTTTAACATCAATTAATTGTTGCCTTTTTACTCTAATAGCTTCAATATCTGATACATTTAATAAATTAAGTTCTCTTTTTATTGGTTTAGCGCCAGGAATACTTCCTTTTAAAGAATCTTCAAGCACTAAGGAATTAATTGCGTCACGGCAATAATTAACATAAGAATTGAATTCATCGTTTAAGTTATTCAGATAACTATCTATATTCATTTATCCTCCTCATATACGTCTTTAAAATTATATTCATGTCCTTTAGATTTATATGCAATAATAGTATCTAAATTGACATTACTTAATGATTTAAAAATATTTAAATCAGCTATATCGTATATGTTTTTCAAATCATTCGTGAGATTTTTTATAATTTTTCTTTTACCTATATTCTTTTTTGTTACTTTACATGCACAATCAATAAATTCTAAATTATTGTAGTTTTTAAATTTAATAATATCTTCTTCTTTTATTAAATATAATGGTCTTATCAATTCTAAACCTTCAAAATTTTCACTTTTTAGTTTGGGCATCATACCTGAATATTGACCATTAAAAATTAAATTCATTAAAATAGTTTCTATAACATCATTCATATGATGTCCAAGAGCAATTTTATTACAGCCAAGCTCTTTGGCTTTACTATATAAAGCTCCTCTTCGCATACGAGCACATAAATAACAAGGATTTTCTGCTAGTTTACTTGAAACATCAAAAATTTTAGTTTCAAATATATGAGCTTTAATATTAAATAATTCTAAATTTTCTTTTATTTTATTTAAGTTTTCTTCATTATAACCCGGATTCATTACTATAAATTCTAAGTCAAAATGAAATTGACCATGATTACATAACTCTTGCATACAAAGGGCAAGTAAGAAAGAATCTTTACCGCCCGAGATGCAAACAGCTATTTTATCATTAGGTTTTATTAATTCGTATTCTTTTACAGCCTTAACAAATTTTGACCATATTTCTTTACGAAATCTTTTTAAAATTGATCTTTTTAATTCTTTTTCTTTCATTTCATTAACCTTTTTATTAATTCTTCAGCTTTTGGTTTATAAATAATTTCTTCAGAAATACCTTGATCAAGCATATCTACAACACGATCTATTTCTGGAGCTATCATATCATTTAATAAGCCTTTAAGGGCACGAGCACCAGTTTCTAGTTTTATTGCTTCGTGAGTCAAAAATCTTAAAGCTGATTCGGGTATTTCTAAAGTTATTCCTTTAGATTTCAAGAGACTTTTATAAATAACTAAATCCGAACTAGCACTTGTTGTAATGATTTTATATAAATCTTCTTCTGTTAATTTATTTAACTTTATTAATTTAGACAAACGCCCGATAAATTCAACTGGAATACCATATTTAATAAATTCAGCCGGTGTATATTCTCTTTTAGAAGAAACAGATGTTGAACCAAAACCAATTTTAGATTCTTCTTTTTTAAAAGTATTTTCCATACCTGCAAAAGATCCTGAGCAAACAATTATCAAGTTTTTAGTATTATATTTTATCGGTTTTGAATCTTGTCTTACTTTAAAATTAACTTCAGATCCCGGTTCTAAAACAGCAAGTAATTCATTATAAACTTGACTTTTTACGTCTGTACCTTTTTCAGAAAAAATTAATTTATCTATTTCTTCTAAATGAAGGAATGCCCCTCTTTCTAATTTTTTTAAATCAGAATTGGCTGCTAAATACAAGTTTACAAAAAGATCTTCAATACTTTCACCTACATAGCCAGAAGCTGAAAAACTAGCAACATTAGCTTTGTAATAAGGAAAATCAAGAAGTTTAGCGAGCCTTTCTGTGATCATTGATTTACCACAACCAGAAGGACCATAAAGTAAAATATTTTGTTTTAGATCGGAAGAACCTAAAGCAATAGGATTATATACAGCAGAAACAACTTTAGATACAACTTCGTCTTGAGATAAAACATATTTTTTTATTTCATCAATCAAGCCAACACGTGTCAACTTTATTTTTGATTCTTCTACTACTTCTTCCTTCTTTTCTTCTTCATCAGAATTAATATTACAAGGTTTAATTAATCCATGTTCTAAATCGATTTTAACCTCATATTCTTCTTCAAACATTGAAATTTCATCAACATTTAAAGTCATTAAAATATCATCTAAATCAATAAAAAATATCATTCCGTCTAATTCTGATTCATAACCAGACTTAGCTAAAGTTAAAATTTCTTCTTCAGTTAATTGACGACGACTAGATTTAACCAAGCGTCTACCATACTCTAACATATTTTCTAAAGAAACAACTCTTGAATAACCATAATCTTTATTTTCTTTAAAAGCTTCAGTTATTTCTGCATATTCATTACCATCATCATCGATAAACTTATCATTAACAATATTGCCTTCTAAAATTTCGATTGGAAATAGAACTAACAAGTCTTCACCTAATTCATTTTTTAATTCACAATATTTAAATGTTGTTACTATACTTTTCATAACCAATCCCCCTATTTATATTTTATGGATTTAATCTTGTTGGACCTCTAAAAATGAACATACCTTCTTTAATTGTTGGTACATTTAATAATAGCATGGTCAAACGATCAACTCCAATAGCAAAGCCACCATGTGGAGGACAGCCATATTTAAAGAAGTCTAAATAAAATTTAACATCTTCACCTAAGCCTTTTTCTTTAGCATTTTTACAAATCTCTTCATAACGATGCTCTCTTTGAGCACCAGTAGTTATTTCAATACCTTTCCAAATTAAATCATAACCTTGTAAAACGCCATTTAGATCACGCATATGATAGAAAGCTCTTTTTTCAGCAGGATATTCTGTTATAAACAAGAATTCATGATTGAATTTATCACGAGCAAGTTTTTTACATAATCTCTCAGCTTCTGTTGTTAAGTCAACTTTTTCTTCTTCTCTAACTTTATAACCATAACGAGCTTCTAATTCGGCATAAACCTCTTTTAAAGGCATTGTTGGGAATGGTAGTGTTGGTACTTCGACTTTTTCACCAAATACTTTCTCGATCTTATCACCATACTCTTCTTTTATTTTGCCTAAGGCATATGTAAGCATTTCAGCTTCTAAATTCATAACATCATTAAAAGAATTGATATAACTAAATTCAACATCAAAGCTCGTAAATTCAGTAGCATGTTTACTAGTGTTAGAATTCTCAGCACGGAAACATGGCGCTACTTCAAATACACGTGAGAACCCACTAGCCATAGCCATTTGTTTATAAAATTGAGGACTTTGAGCTAAATAGGCTTTACGATCAAAATATTTTACTTCAAAAACTTCAGAACCGGATTCACTTGCAGCACCAATTAGTTTTGGCGTATGAATTTCAGTGAAATTATTGTTATATAAATATTCACGCATATATCTAACTAAATTACTTTGAATTTGAAATGTTAGCATATTTTTTTCATTTCTTAAATCGATCATACGATAATCTAAACGTGTATCTAAGTTAACATTATCAAGATCGTGATAATTAAATGGTAATTCTTCACTGCTTACACTTGTTACTTTAACTTCACTAGGAATAAGTTCCATACCATTTAATTTTACTTTAGGATTTTCCATTACTGTTCCTTTTACTGTAATAGTACTTTCTAAAGTTAATGTTTTAAATAATTCAATCATTTCTTTATTTTTTTCTTCACTCTTTTCAAGAGTTAATTGGATTTTACCTGTTGAATCTTTTAAAATAACAAATTGAACATATTGTAGATCACGAATATTTTCTACAAATCCGCCAATTTCTATTTCTTCATTAAAATGATCTTTTAAATCTTTTATTAAAATCTTATTCATGTTCGTCTCCTAACTTTTCATCTAAAAATTCAATTATTTTATCTAAATCCACTTTATATTCTTCATGAGTATTATTATCTTTAACTGTTAATTTTTGATTTTTAATTTCATCAGATCCAACAATAATAACAAAATTAGCATTAAAGCGATCAGCTTGTTTAAAATTGCTTTTAAAAGCCCTATTTAAATAATCAGTATCACATTTAAAACCATTTAATCTTAAAGTTTGAACTAAAGGAACTGTATAATCTTTACAAGAACTATCCATTGGAATAACATAAACATCCAAACTTGGTTTTGTTTCTAAATCAATTCCTTCAATTTCTAAAACAGATATTAAACGTTCCATACCTAAAGCAAATCCAACACCAGGTACATCAACATCTCCAATAGTTTTTACTAACCCATTATATCTTCCACCAGCACATAAAACATTTTGATTACCAAGTTTATCTGATAAGGTTTCAACTTCAAAAACTGTATGTGTATAATAGTCTAATCCTCTTACAACATTAGGATCAACTTCATATTCAATTTCTAATTCATCTAAACGTTTTAATACTTCAGCAAAGTATTTTTTACTATCATCATTCAAGTAATCCAAAATTTTAGGGGCATTTTTTAAGATATCTGAATCTTTATCAACTTTGCAATCTAAAATGCGCATAGGATTTTTTAAATATCTAGCTTTACAATCATCACATAAATCATCAATATATGGTTTAAAATATTCAAGTAAAGCTTCACGATATTTAAGCCTTGATTCAGTATCACCCAAACTATTAATTTTAACTCTTATACCTTTTAAACCAAGCATTTTATATAAATTAACAGGAATGCTTATTACTTCAGCATCAATACTAGGATCGTTAGAATTAAATACTTCAACACCTAATTGATAAAACTCACGAAAACGTCCAGCTTGAGGTTTTTCATAACGGTACATTGGTCCGTAATACCAAGTTTTAGTAGGTTGGTTAGCATCACCATAATACTTATTTTCAACATAAGCTCTAACAATACCTGCTGTTCCTTCAGGACGAAGGGTCATGTTACGATCACCACGATCTAAAAAATCATAAGTTTCTTTAGTAACAATATCTGTTGTTTCTCCTACACCACGATGAAAAAGTTCACTAGCCTCAAAAATAGGTGTACGCCAATATTCATAATTATATTTATCAAGAATCGTACGTGCTAAATTTAAAATATGAATAGTTTTTCTACCTAACTCTCCATTTACATCATAGGTTCCTTTTGGTTTTTGCATATTATCCTCCTTTTAACAAAAAAACTCGTCAGATATAAGGACGAATTACCGTGGTACCACCTTATTTCATAACGAAGTTATGCACTTAATTCTTTAACGCAGAAATACGTATGTTTTAATGTTTAATGTCTTTCTTTTAAATCAAATAAATGTTTTCACCAACCACATTTTCTCTAAAAAATAATTTAAAATACTCTTTCAAACAACACTAACAATATTTTATTATTTTTTACTTTAGAAGTCAATACAAACTTAAAGTAGTATTTTACTTAATATGTAGAGTTACAATTGATGTGACACCATGTAAGTACCAAAAAAGCAAAAAATCCG